>Ga0066256_1000567_pt1 | contig 89334 bp, 87 predicted proteins | sample ThiBio_1000_biof_FD_87107 | JGI IMG/M metagenome (GOLD analysis project Ga0066256, IMG submission 87107) | Wastewater bioreactor microbial communities from Cape Town, South Africa - Thiocy_expt_1000_biof (version 2) | ecosystem: Engineered > Bioreactor > Thiocyanate-remediating >... | reverse complement strand
CGCGTTGCATCGAATTAATCCACATCATCCACCGCTTGTGCGGGTCCCCGTCAATTCCTTTGAGTTTTAACCTTGCGGCCGTACTCCCCAGGCGGTCAACTTCACGCGTTAGCTGCGTTACCAAGGAAATGAATCCCCGACAACTAGTTGACATCGTTTAGGGCGTGGACTACCAGGGTATCTAATCCTGTTTGCTCCCCACGCTTTCGTGCATGAGCGTCAGTGTCATCCCAGGAGGCTGCCTTCGCCATCGGTGTTCCTCCGCATCTCTACGCATTTCACTGCTACACGCGGAATTCCACCTCCCTCTGACGCACTCTAGCCTTGCAGTCACAAATGCAGTTCCCAGGTTGAGCCCGGGGATTTCACATCTGTCTTACAAAGCCGCCTGCGCACGCTTTACGCCCAGTAATTCCGATTAACGCTCGCACCCTACGTATTACCGCGGCTGCTGGCACGTAGTTAGCCGGTGCTTATTCTTCCGGTACCGTCATCCCGCCCGGGTATTAGCCAGGCGGATTTCTTTCCGGACAAAAGTGCTTTACAACCCGAAGGCCTTCTTCGCACACGCGGCATTGCTGGATCAGGCTTTCGCCCATTGTCCAAAATTCCCCACTGCTGCCTCCCGTAGGAGTCTGGGCCGTGTCTCAGTCCCAGTGTGGCTGGTCGTCCTCTCAGACCAGCTACGGATCGTCGCCTTGGTAGGCCGTTACCCCACCAACAAGCTAATCCGACATCGGCCGCTCCAGTAGCGCGAGGCCTTTCGGTCCCCCGCTTTCCACCTCAGTGCGTATGCGGTATTAATCCGGCTTTCGCCGGGCTATCCCCCACTACTGGGCACGTTCCGATGCATTACTCACCCGTTCGCCACTCGCCGCCAGGGTTGCCCCCGCGCTGCCGTTCGACTTGCATGTGTAAAGCATGCCGCCAGCGTTCAATCTGAGCCAGGATCAAACTCTTTAGTTCGATCTTTTGGTTGGTCCGTTTCCGGACCGGCTCAACGGAATCGACATTCATTGGTTGAATCCAATGGATATCTACCGTGTGAGCGTTCGATTTTCTGAGATCCGCCTCGGAACGAATCCGCAGCGGAACCCGCCTCCGGTCGCCTGGAACTTGCGCCCCATGCGCCTTCGGCTTGGCACGTTCGCCTGAACGCCCACACTTATCGGCTGTTGATTTTTAAAGATCGGGGATCGCCTGCTTCGGCGGCGGCGCACTTGCGCTGCCATGCCTCTGTTCGCGATCAGCAGAGACAGGAGAGTATGGAGACATTCGAGAAGCCTGTCAACTCGCCCGCCTTTTCGCCCATCGTGCCTTTGCCTTCCGGGCCCTGCGGTCTCGCCCTTGCATGCGTGCACTGGCGAGCCTTCAACTATAGCAAGTCTTTCGCGACGCTGCAAACGGACGGCAGCTCAGCGATGACGGAAATCGGGCTTGCGCTTCTCGACGAAGGCCGCCATGCCCTCCTTCTGGTCGTCGGTGGCGAACAGGGAGTGGAACAGGCGGCGCTCGAACGTCACGCCCTCGGAGAGCGGCATTTCATAGGCCCGATTGATCGCCTCCTTGGCCATCATCACCGACGGCAGGGAGAACCCGGCGATGGTGGTGGCCGCCCCGAGCGCCTCCTCGAGCAGGCGCGCCGCCGGCACCACACGCGACACCAAGCCGGCGCGCTCGGCCTCCTCGGCATCCATGGTGCGGGCGGTCAGGCACATGTCCATCGCCTTGGCCTTGGACACCGCGCGCGGCAGCCGCTGGGTACCTCCCGCGCCGGGGATGACGCCGAGCCGGATCTCGGGCTGGCCGAACTTCGCGCTGTCGGCGGCGATGATGATGTCGCACATCATCGCCAGCTCGCAGCCGCCGCCCAGCGCGTAGCCGGCCACCGCGGCGATCACCGGCTTGCGCACGCGCCGGATCGCCTCCCAGTTGCGGGTGATGTACTCGTTGCGATAGACGTCCATGTAGCTCCAGCCGGCCATCGCGCCGATGTCGGCGCCGGCCGCGAAGGCTTTCTCGCCGCCGGTGATCACCATCGCGCCGATACCCTCGTCGGCATCGAAGTCGAGCAGCGCCGCGCCGAGCTCGTCCATGAGGCGATCGTTCAGGGCGTTGAGCTGCTTGGGGCGGTTCAGCGTGACCAGGCCGACCCGGCCGCGCGATTCGACCAGGATGTTTTCATAGGTCATGGTGTTGGACTCCTCTTGGCGCCTGCGCCGGGCAGGCTTGTCGTGGGGTGCCGGCGCCGCGGCGCCGCGCTCGGATGAGCGGATGCGCGCCGCACGTCGGCATGCATCCCATCGGAGCCGATTCTGCCATGCGCCCGTGGGGCCGGCGGACTCGCAGAAGCGGGCCCGCCATCGGGCGCCCGGCCCCGCACGTCGCAGGGCCGGCCCCACGCCTGCGGCATGCCGGCGTAACATCGCTGCAGCACGGACGGCGCGTGCTGGTCCGGCGAGTGTCGAGCGTGCGGACGGCGGCTCGGGGCGCACCCGGCCCGGTTCGACGGATTCCTGCGGGAGAGACCATGGCGAGTGCGATCACCGGCAGCACACGGGCAGCGGTTTCCGCGGGCGGCTTTCCGCTCGATCCGATCGAGACCGCCAGCATCGACGAACTGAGGGCGCTGCAGCTCGAGCGGCTGCGCTGGTCGCTCGATCACGCCTGGCGCAATGTCGCGCACTACCGGGCCAAGTTCGAGGCGGCCGGCGTACGGCCGCAGGACCTGCGTACGCTCGAAGACCTCGCGCGCTTTCCCTTCACCACCAAGGCCGACCTGCGCGAGACCTACCCGTTCGGCATGTTCGCGGTGCCGCGCGAACGGGTCGTGCGCATCCACGCCTCGAGCGGCACCACCGGCAAGCCGACCGTGGTGGGCTACACCGCGCGCGACATCGATACCTGGTCCGATCTCGTGGCGCGCTCGATCCGCGCCTCGGGCGCGCGGCCCGGCGACATCGTCCACGTCAGCTACGGCTACGGCCTGTTCACCGGCGGGCTGGGGGCGCACTACGGCGCCGAGCGGCTCGGCCTGACCGTGGTGCCGTTCGGCGGCGGCCAGACCGAGCGGCAGGTGCAGCTGATCACCGATTTCAAGCCGGCGCTCGTCATGGTCACCCCCAGCTACATGCTGGCGATCGCCGACGAGATCGAGCGCCAGGGGTTCGATCCGCGCGCCACCAGCCTGCGCATCGGCATCTTCGGCGCCGAGCCCTGGACCAACGAGATGCGCGCCGAGATCGAGCAGCGCCTGAACATCGACGCGGTCGACATCTACGGCCTGTCCGAGGTGATGGGCCCGGGCGTGGCCAACGAGTGCCTGGAGACCAAGGACGGCCCGACCATCTGGGAAGACCACTTCTATCCCGAGATCGTCGACCCGGAGACCGGCAAGGTGCTGCCCGAGGGCGAGTTCGGCGAGCTGGTGTTCACCTCGCTCACCAAGGAGGCGCTGCCGATCGTGCGCTACCGCACGCGCGACCTCACGCGGCTGCTGCCGGGCAGCGCGCGCACCATGCGGCGCATGCAGAAGATCACCGGCCGCTCCGACGACATGATGATCGTGCGCGGCGTCAACGTGTTCCCGTCGCAGATCGAGGAGCTGATCCTGCAGCGGCCCAATCTCGCGCCGCACTACGTGTGCGAGCTTTCGCGCAGCGGACCGATGGACGATCTGACCGTGCGCGTCGAGCTCAAGGGCGGCGAGCACCACGACGGCTCGTCCGCGGTCGGGGCCGCCGCCGCACTCGAGCACGCGATCAAGACCTACATCGGCGTGACGGTGAAGGTGCGCATCGAGCCGCCTGGCGCGATCGAGCGCTCGGTCGGCAAGGCCAGGCGGGTGATCGACAAGCGCGGGAAATGAGAACTACGGTTCCTTCACACGTTCCGAGCCCGCAGCGCGCCGATGATCAGGGCAGACGCACTGCGCCGAAGGAGGCGACCCCGACCAGCCCGGAGTCGGTGGTGAAGCGCATCTGGCCGGCCAGCTCCGCCCCTGGGTCCCCGAGAGGTGCAAAGAACTTCGCCTCATAGTCGCCCGAAACGAGGTTGGCGCCGGTACCGCCGGCAGCGGTCGAGAGGGTGCCGGTGGTCGGATTGGGTGAAGTGCCGGTGCCGGTGGACAGGGCGATCGCCTTGACGCCGGGATCCGCGACGGCCAGCCCGGAACTGGTGCGATAGGAGATCTGCATGCCGTCGAGTTGCCCGCTCTTGATCCGGCCGGTGCCGCCGTCGACCGTGATCAGGACGTGCCCGCTGAAGCCGAACGGCTGAGTCAGCGCACTCGTCGAACCAGTGGGCGCGATCACGCCGACGGCCCGCCCTTCGTAGACGATGTCCGCAGGCCCCGCCGGCCAGGTCGCATTGTTGGACAGGTCGCGCGGCGCGTACCACACGCCGAGGAAGCCGTCGTTGGTGGTCGAGTTGGGGAACTTCTCCCAGGTGCCGAAACTGGCGTGGCTCATCGCCAGCAGCGGGGGATTGGACGAAGGCTCCGTGGCAAAGGGCCAGTTGCGGTGGAAATCGGTCAGCGCGACGTAGGGCGGAGTGAGCTCGGTGTGAAGAGGGCTCTCGTACGCCTGTCCGCGCAGCACCCCGACGATGTTGCGATCGCTCGCCGGCGGCTGGTTGGCCATCGTGAAGCCGGTCGTTCCGTCGAGACTTTGCTGGCTTTGCAACCCGGACGGAAAGAGGAGGCTCAGCGTGTAACCGTCCTGGCTCGGAAAGTCCACGACCGACGCGGCATTGACGACCACGCTGGCGGTGACCGGCTGGAACACGCTGGTCTGCGTGCTCAGGCACGAGCCGAGCGCGAAGCCGGATCCGCCCCCCTGCGTCGACAGGCACGGCGCCGCGTTGCCGCCGCCACCGCCGCCGGTATTGACGCCGCCGCTCGAGCCGCCGCCGCATGCCGCGAGCCCGCCCGCGGTGACGAGGACGACCGCAGCAGTGCGCAGGAACCGGAATACGCGAAATCGGATCGGCTTCATGACGACTTCCATCGGGGATCCCGTCGGTGGTTCGAGTGTCGACGCATGGTACCGGACATCCAACGCGCAGCCGGATGAACGGCCGCCGCCGACCGCCGGAAGCGGCGTGCCCGGATTTCGATACATAACGCCGGCAACCGGCGCTGCGCGTGACGGAATCGAGGTCCGTGCGAAGTTCCGGGGCACAATACCGCCTTGCCCGGAAACTTCGTTGCGGGAGGAACACGGATGTTCGACGCGCTGTACCTGGACAAGCCCGGCGGTGCCTTCTCGGCAGGCCGCAGGCGCCTCGCCGACGAGGAGCTCGCCGCGGCCACGCCGGAAGCCGACGTGACCCTGCGCGTCGAGTACTCCACCCTCAACTACAAGGATGCGCTGGCGCTCACCGATCGCTCGCCGGTGGTGCGCCGCTGGCCGATGGTGCCGGGCATCGACGGCGCCGGCGTGGTCGAGGCCAGCTCGCACCCCGGGTTCGCGGCGGGCGATCGCGTGATCCTCAACGGCTGGGGCGTCGGCGAGGCGCACTGGGGTTGCCTCGCGCAGCGCGCGCGCCTGAAGGGCGACTGGCTGATCGCCATGCCGCCGCAGCTCGACTCGCAGCGCGCCATGGCCATCGGCACTGCCGGCTACACGGCGATGCTGTGCGTGATGATGCTCGAGCGCCAGGGCGTGGCGCCGGCTCAGGGCGAGGTGCTGGTGACGGGTGCCGCCGGTGGCGTCGGCAGCGTGGCGATCGCCCTGCTGTCGCGCCGGGGCTTTCGCGTCGTCGCCTCCACCGGGCGTGCCGACGAGGCCGACTACCTGCGCGCGCTCGGAGCGGCCGAGGTGATCGACCGCGCCGCACTGTCGGCGCCCGGCAAGCCGCTGCAGAGGGAGCGCTGGGCCGGCGTCGTCGATGCCGTGGGTTCGCACACCCTGGCCAATGCATGCGCGCAGACGAAATACCGCGGCACGGTCGCCGCCTGCGGCCTGGCGCAGGGCATGGACTTGCCGGCCTCGGTGGCGCCGTTCATCCTGCGCGGAGTGAAGCTGATCGGCGTGGACTCCGTGATGTGCCCCGTCGAGGACCGCCGCGAGGCGTGGGCCAGGCTCGCACGCGAGCTCGATGCCGGGCAGCTGGGCCGCATCACTGCCGTGGTGGGCCTGGACGACGCACTGCGCCTGGCGCCGGAGCTGCTCGCCGGCAGGGTGCGTGGGCGCACCGTGGTCGACGTCAACCGGTGAGGGGGGCCGCCGCGCGCGCGCCGGGGCGCGACTCGACCCTCTCCTACCGCATCATCGCGATCGATCCGCACGCCCACCTGTTCGAGGTGGAGCTGACGATCGCACAGCCCGACCGGGACGGCCAACGCCTCGCGCTCGCCGCGTGGATCCCCGGCAGCTATCTGGTGCGCGAGTTCGCGCGCCACGTCGTGTCGATCGAGGCGCACGCCGGCACGCGGGCGGTGCGGCTGCGCAAGCTCGACAAGCACACCTGGCAGGCGGCGCGCTGCGAGGGGCCGCTGCGCGTGCGCTACCGCGTCTATGCCTGGGACCTCTCGGTGCGCACCGCGCACCTCGATGCCACGCACGGCTTCTTCAACGGCACCAGCGTGTTCCTGCGCGTGCTCGGGCAGGAAGACCGGCCCTGCGAGATCCTCATCGAGGCACCCGCCGGCAGCGCCTATGCCGACTGGCGCGTGGCCACGACGCTGCCCGAGGCGGGCGCGCGCCGCCACGGCTTCGGGCGCTATCGCGCCGCCGACTACGACGAGCTCGTCGACCATCCGGTGGAGATGGGCCGCTTCACCCTCGCCGCCTTCGAGGCCGGCGGCGCGCGCCACGAGATCGCCATCACCGGGCGGCACGACGCCGACACGGCACGGCTCGGCCGCGATCTCGCGCGCATCTGCGGCGAGCAGATCCGGCTGTTCGAGCCGCGCACGCGCCGCGCGCCGGTGTCGCGCTACCTGTTCCAGGTGATGGCCGTGGGCGAGGGCTACGGCGGGCTCGAGCACCGCTCGAGCACGGCGCTGCTGTGCTCGCGCAATGACCTGCCGTGGCCCGGCCAACACGGCGTGCCCGAGGGCTACCGCAGCTTCCTCGGGCTGGCCAGCCACGAGTACTTCCACACCTGGAACGTCAAGCGGATCAAGCCGGCGGCGTTCGCGCACTACGACTTCCAGCAGGAGAACTACACCCGGCTGCTGTGGATCTTCGAGGGCTTCACCTCCTACTACGACGACCTGGTGCTGGTGCGCTCGGGGGTCATCGATCGCAAGGCCTACTTCGAGCTGCTGGCGAAGACGATCTCCGGCGTGCTGCGCGCTCCGGGCCACCGCGTGCAGAGCGTGGCCGAATCGAGCTTCGACGCCTGGATCAAGTACTACCGGCAGGACGAGAACACGCCCAACGCGGTGGCGAGCTACTACGCCAAGGGCTCGCTGGTGGCACTGGCGCTCGACCTGGCGATCCGCACCGGAAGCGGCGGCAGCCGCTCGCTCGACGACGTGATGCGCACGATGTGGCAGCGCTACGGGCGCGACTTCTTCACCGAGCGCCGCGGGCTGGGCGAGGACGAGTTCCCGCGCCTGCTCGAGGAAGCCAGCGGCCTGCAACTCGACGGCCAGATCCGCCGCTGGGCCTACGGCACGGGTGAGCTGCCGCTGGCGGAGCTGCTGAAAGGCGTCGGGGTGCGGCTCGAGCTGGGTCGCGACAAGCCGGGGCCGGCCATGCTCGGCGTGAAGCTCGCCGCGCGCGACGGGCAGCTCACCGTCGCCACCGCCTACTCGGGGCGGGCGGCGCAGCGCGCCGGCCTGTCGGCGGGCGATGCGCTGGTGGCCGTCGACGGGCTGCGCATGAACGAGCGCGGACTGGAGGCGATGCTCGCGCGCAGGCGCCCCGGCGAGCGGGTGCGCGTGCACGCGTTCCGCCGCGACGAGCTGATGGAGTTCGAGGTGACCCTGGAGGCGCCCCCTACGATGGAGGCGCACCTGGCCGCCATGCCGCGGACAGGCGCGCGGGCCGCGCGCCTGCTTTCGCAATGGCTCGGCCGATGAGCGTCGTGCGCATCGCCCCGGCTCACATCGTCATCGTTTCCGGGGTGGTGGCAGCGCTGCACATCGGCAAGGTGGCGCCCGCGATTCCCGTCCTGCAGGCGTCGCTCGGCATGAGCCTGGTCGAGGCCGGCTTCCTGCTCTCGCTGATCCAGTTCGCCGGCATGATCGCCGGGGTGCTGATCGGCGTGGCCAATGACCGCTTCGGCCCTCGGCGCAGCCTGCTGCTCGGCCAGGCCACGCTGTGCCTGGCCAGCCTCGCCGGCATGTATGCGCGGGGGCCCACCGACCTGCTGGTCGCGCGGGCGGTGGAAGGTTTCGGCTTCCTGCTGACCGTCCTGCCGGGACCTGCCCTGATCCGCCAGCTCGTTGCACCCGATCGGCTGGCGCTGCATCTCGGGCTGTGGGGAACCTACATGCCCGCCGGGACGACGCTCGCCTTCGTCGGCGGCCCGCTGGTCATGCCCGTGCTCGGCTGGCCCGGGCTGTGGGGGCTGCTGGGGCTGCTGTCGGCGGGCACCGCGGCGTGGGTCTACCTGCGCGTACCCGCCGACGCACAACAACGTGGCGCTGCGCAATCCACGGCCGAGGCGGGCTCATGGATACGCAACTTGCGGATCACCCTCGGCAGCATCGAACCGTGGCGTATCGCACTGTCCTTCGCGACGTACTCGAGCCAATGGATCGCGGTCATCGGCTTCCTCCCTTCCATCTATGCCAAGGCCGGACTGTCCGGGCAATTGGCCGGTGCCCTGACGGCGCTCGCTTCGGTGGTCAACGTGATCGGCAACATCGCCGCCGGGCGATTGATGCATCGGGCGGTCCGGCCGCGCCAGCTGCTGTACGCCGGATTCCTCACCATGGCGATCGCGACCTTCGTCGCCTTCGTGCCGTGGACCGATGGCGCACCCGCCGTGCGCTATGTCGCGGTCATCGCCTTTTCCATGATCGGCGGAATCATCCCGGCCACGCTGTTCATGCTCGCCGTGGAAGCGGCTCCGGACGAGCGGACCGTCTCCACCACCGTCGGGTGGATGCAGCAGATTTCGTCCACCGGCCAGTTCCTCGGTCCGCCGCTGGTGGCCTGGGTGGCCAGCCGGGTAGGCGGATGGCACTGGACCTGGGCGGTCACCGGCGGTGCGTGTGCTATCGGCCTGCTGCTGGCCAGGGGCGCCGGGCGGGCGAAGGAAGCCGCGCGCGCCGGCGCAGCCGGGCCGGCCGGGCGCGCCTGAGCCGCAGCAGGCCCTTCAGCCGAACAGCGCCGCCAGCGCCTCGCCCGGCTCGGGCGCGCGCATGAAGGCCTCGCCGACCAGGAAGGCGTTCACCCCGGCGCGGCGCATCTTCGCCACGTCGGACGGTGCGAGGATGCCGCTCTCGGTGACCACCAGCCGGTCGGCGGGGACGCGCGGCAACAGGGCCAGCGTGGTATCGAGCGAGACCTCGAAGGTACGCAGGTTGCGGTTGTTGATGCCCAGCAGCGGCGTCTCGAGCGCGAGCGCTCGCCCGAGCTCGGCCGCATCGTGCACCTCGACCAGCACGTCCATCGACAGGCCACGCGCGATCGACTCGAACTCCGCCAGCCGGTCGTCGTCGAGCGCCGCGACGATCAGCAGGATGCAGTCGGCGCCGTGCGCGCGCGCCTGGTAGACCTGGTAGGCATCGACCACGAAGTCCTTGCGCAGCGCGGGCAGCGCGCACGCCGCGCGCGCGGCGCGCAGATCGTCGAGCGAGCCGCGGAAGAACCCCGGATCGGTGAGCACCGACAGGCAGGCCGCGCCGTGGGCGGCATAGCTCGCCGCGATCGCCGGCGGATCGAAGGGCTCGCGCAGCAGCCCCCTGCTCGGGCTGGCCCGCTTGATCTCGGCGATCACCGCGGCGCGGCCGGCGGCGATCTTCGCACGCAGCGCGCGCTCGAAGCCGCGCGGGGCCGACGCGTCGCGGGCGGCCTCGGCCTCGGCGCGCATCCGCGCCAGCGGCTGCAGCCGGCGCGCGGCCGCAACCTCGTCGTGCTTGGCCGCGACGATGCGCGCCAGGATGTCGTCCGCCATGGCAGCCTCCGCGACTCAGGCTTTCGCGGGCGCGGACAGCCGGCGCGTGCACTGCACGAACGCATCCAGCCTGGCGCGTGCCGCGCCCGAGGCGATGGTCTCGCGCGCGAGCGCGATCCCGGCGCCGATCGAATCGGCCACGTCGGCGGCATAGAGCGCGGCCCCCGCGTTCAGGGTCACGATCTCGCGCGGCGTGCCCGGCCGGTTCGACAGCGCCTCGAGCACCATCTCCTTCGATTCCGCCGCGTCGGCCACGCGCAGCCCGCGGTTGCTGACCATGGCCAGGCCGAAGTCTTCCGGATGGATCTCGTACTCGCACACCTTGCCGTCGCGCAACTCGCCCACCATGGTGGCCGCGCCCAGCGAGATCTCGTCCATTCCGTCCTTGCCCCAGACGACCACGGCGTGGCGCGCGCCGAGCCGTTCCATGACGCGCACCTGGATGCCGACCAGGTCGGGGTGGAACACTCCCATGAGGATGCTGGGCGCGCCGGCCGGGTTGGTCAGCGGGCCGAGGATGTTGAAGATGGTGCGCACGCCGAGCTCGCGGCGCACCGCAGCGACGTTCTTCATCGCCGGGTGGTGGTTCGGCGCGAACATGAAGCCGACACCCGTCTCGCGGATGCATTCGGCGACCCGCTCCGGGTCGAGCATGATGTCGGCGCCGAGCGCCTCCAGCACGTCGGCCGCCCCGGACTTCGAGGACACGCCGCGGTTGCCGTGCTTGGCCACCGTGGCGCCGGCCGCGGCGGCCACGAAGGTCGAGGCGGTGGAGATGTTGAAGGTATGCGAACCGTCGCCGCCGGTGCCGACGACATCGACGAAGTGCGGGCCGCCCTCGATCTCCACCTTGTTGGCGAACTCGCGCATGACCTGCGCGGCGGCGCTGATCTCGCCGATGGTTTCCTTCTTGACGCGCAGGCCCATCAGGATCGCCGCCGTCATGGAGGGCGACATCTCGCCGCTCATGATCTGGCGCATCACCGCGAGCATCTCGTCGTGGAAGATCTCGCGGTGCTCGATACAGCGGGTCAGCGCTTCCTGTGCGGTAATGGTCATTTGGTTCATCTCTCCAGGAAATTGCGCAGCAGCGCATGGCCGTGGTCGGTGAGGATCGACTCCGGGTGGAACTGCACGCCCTCGATGGGCAGCTCGCGGTGGCGCAGCCCCATGATCTCGCCGTCGTCGGTCCAGGCGGAGATCTCGAAGGCATCGGGCAGCGCCGCGCGCTCGACCGCCAGCGAGTGGTAGCGGATCGCGGTGAACGGATCGGGCAGGCCGCGAAAGACCCCGGTTCCGCCGTGGCGGACCGGCGAGGTCTTGCCGTGCATGACCTGCTTCGCGCGCACCACGCGCCCGCCGAACGCGGCGCCGATCGCCTGGTGGCCGAGGCACACGCCCAGGATCGGCACGGTGCCGGCGAAACGGCGGATCAGCGGCAGCGAGATGCCGGCCTCGTTCGGCGTGCACGGCCCCGGCGAGATCACGATGCGCGCCGGCGCGAGCGCCGCGATCTCGTCGAGCCCGATCGCGTCGTTGCGCACCGTGCGCACCTCCTCGCCCAGCTCTCCGAAGTACTGCACCAGGTTCCAGGTGAAACTGTCGTAGTTGTCGATCATCAGAAGTTTAGACACAGTAACTCCTTGATTTATAAAGATCAACTTCTGATGAATGATCGCCGTTACTCACATCGTTATACACATTTGCAGTGGATTTCGATGGAACGAGCGCAGAAAAGTGGCCCGGACGAGGAAAAGGCGCGGTGGTGGGCGCTCCGTCGCACCGCTGCGACACGGGCCGACTATGGTGCAAGCAAGGACGCAGGGGCGCCCGCCTGCGCAGAGGACGCGCAGGCACACCTTGCGCCGTTGGAACGCGCGGTGTTCGTGATCTAGGGGGTATTGGTGGCATCAGGCAATCTCCTATGTTCTTGGAGCCGCCGTGCCGGAGAGCCATCTGCTGAACCTTGCCCACCGATACGGCGGCAAGGCGCGGTGCGAAACCGCAACGACGTGCCGCTTCCTACTGGAAGCGCCACCACTGAGCAACGTTGATCGAAGCGATGCGGTTCATTGGCAGACCGAAGTTCAGCTAACCGGAAGATGCGTGTGGAAGCAGAGCTGCCCACAGCAGCTTCATAACCTGACCATATTACCACGCCACCCCTGGTAGCCGTCCACCATTGCTAGCGCAAGGGCGACCAGTTACTGCACGTTGGCGAACATGTCGATCTTCGGCCAGCCGAGCAGCTTGGCGCTGCCGTGCAGCAGGAACAGCCATGCGCTCGCGGCCGCGGTGGAGGCGGGCGGTGTTTGCATGACGATGAAGGTGACGAGGGGTGAGGCGCTGCAGTCTGGCACGCCGTCGCGCCATGGCGGCCGCGGGGATATCGAGCGCACCGCCCGTTCGAATGGAGCCCGGCGGCCAGCGGCCGCCATTGCTAGGCTGCAGAGGATGCGGCGCAAACTGGAGGGGGAAGGGGCCTGTGCATGAATCTTCTCGTGAACATCGACGTGGACGATCTGGACCGGGCCGTCCGGTTCTACACGGCGGCATTCGGTCTGACGGTCGGGCGCCGCTTCGGCGCCGACGGGGTCGAGCTCGTCGGCGCGTCGTCACCGATCTATCTGCTGTCCAAGGCGGCGGGCAGCCGTGCGTCGCCGGCCTCGCCGCAGGTTCGCGACTACGCGCGGCACTGGACGCCCGTGCACCTGGACGTCGTAGTGACGGACATCGAAGATGCCGTCGCTCGTGCGGTGGCGGCGGGTGCGACGCTGGAGCAACCGGCGCGGTCGAGCCGCTGGGGCAAGCTGGCGCTCATGGCCGACCCGTTCGGCCATGGGTTCTGCCTGGTGGAGTTCGTCGGCAGAGGGTATGACGAGATCGCAACGCCATGACCGCCCAACAGCGCATCCATGCGCCGCACCCGGTCGGCATGCTGATGATCGGCTCGCGCGTCTTTGCCCCGAGCGCGTCGCGCTGGCCTACTCAGGGTCGGCGGCCGGACGATCATCCGGGGCTGTTGTACCTGGGGCTGTAGGACCCGGCGCGCCAGGCGCCGCAGCGGGCGGGCCGGCGGCCAGCACCTGCTCCAGCCGCCGCGCGTCCACCGGCTTGACCAGGTGGCCGTCGAAGCCGGCGCGGCGCGTGCGCTGCAGGTCGTCGTCCTGGCCGTAGCCCGTGAGCGCCACCAGTTGCAGCGCGCTGCGGTCGAGCGCTGGCGCAGGCGCTCGGCCACCGCGAAGCCGTCGAGGCCGGGCATGTTGATGTCCAGCAGCACCAGGTCGGGCGCGAACTCGGCCGCGCGCTGCAGGCCGGCCTCGCCGCTGGCCGCGGTGGCCACCTCGTGGCCGAGCACGTTCAGCAGCGGCAGGCCGCGCCGCTGCATCGCCTCGCGCACCCGGTCGGGCCGGTCGCTGACGACCAGTTGGCAGGCCAGCTCTCCGGGATGCAAGGGCGCAAGGGGGTCGGCCATCGGATCCCGGAGGTAACGGCGCCGCACTCGACGGCGATCAAGGGTGAACCTGCCCAACCTCGGAACTCACTTGGACACTGCCGATCGAGGGCACCTTCTTATTGAGCAGCGCAAGATCTCTCTCGCGCCGATCTTCGACCGTGATCTTCTGTGCCTTCCACTCGCGCAGGTCCAGATTGAGTTGACCGATGTAGGTCGCCTGCCCGGGCTTGATGACAAACCGGTAGCTGAAGGGACGCTTCGGGCTGTACTCGGTGCCACCGTTTGCCTCAGCTCGGTCTCTGAGCTGCCACGTATAGAACTCGTACGCACCAGGTGGCAGGCGGAGAGATGCAACGCGCCCGGCCGTTACGCCTTCCCATAGGTCAAGCGGTTCGGCCGAGCTTGGCCCCTTGACCACGATCTCCTGGCCGCCGCCAGCGCGTGCAGTCGTTCTCGATGCACCGCGTGCATGCTGAGGCACCGATTCGAAGTACGGTCGAGCAATCACAGCTTCGCGCTCTTCCGGAGCCAGCGCGCGGATCCGGTACTCGAAGCTGGAAATCTTCTCAAGCGGTTCACCCGACAAGGTCAGTGACACGATCAAGAGCCCTTCCGGTTGCCCTGGGGTCAGAGCGTATCCAGTAGGAAGATCGGACGTGGCTGCGCAGCCTGTCAGGCTCAACGCGACCAGCGTTGGAAACAGCGTTTGCTTCATGAGGACTCCCTTCCTTCTCTGTGATTGAATCGTTGGTACTCAATGTCCATCCGTGGACGAACGGACGTCACGGCGTCGGCTCCCCCTCTTTAGACCCAAAGGCCTCGCGCGCACGCGCGAGGAATCGCTTCATTGACGCAGACGGTTCGCCCTGCCGGCGAAGCAGGTAGGTCGACAGCGTGGGAGCTGTACCTACCAGGGGGCGGATCGCGATGTCGGAGCGCTGGAGGGTTTGCACCTGCGAGGCGATGGCGAAACTGATGCCATAACCCGCCCCTACTAGAGTGAGCATCACGCCTAAGCTAGTCACGTGGTCGACAACCTTGGGCTCCACCGATGCGCCTTCAAGCACAGCCTGGATCTGGTGGTGGCAGCCCGAGTCCGCCTCTGGATGACACAGCACGACCGGAAACATCAGCGCGTCGTCCAGCCTGACCTGGCCGTGGACCAACAAGGGATGGCGCGCCGGCACAATCACAGACAGAGGATCGGTCCAAACCGCCTCGGCGACGAGCCCGTCGTTGACCGCATTGGACAGGGCAAAGCCAACGTCCAGCAGGTCGTTGTGCAGACCCTTGAGCTGCTGACGAAACGGCATCTCGAACACACGTATCTCAAGCTCAGGCTCTTGCTCACGGCTGCGCGCGAGCAGAGTGGCGATGCGCGGCTGGGCCAAGCTGTCACAGATGGCGATGCGCAGATAGCCCTGGTAGCCTTGCGCCGCCCCCTTGGTGGCCTGGATTGCCTGGTCCACCGTCGCAAGCACGCGCCTGCTTTCGCTCAACAGCACCTGACCGGCCCAGGTCAATCGCGTCTGGCGTGTACTTCGATCAAACAACTGCACGCCGAGTAGATCTTCAAGATCCCGCATCGCGCGCGACACCGGCGACTGCTCTATACCCAAGCGCTCCGCCGCACGCGCGAAATGCAGTTCCTCCGCCGCGACAACAAAATAGCGCATCAACCTGAGTTCCATGGCGGCGGCCTCCTGTTTTCGTTGTTCGCTTGCCTGCGCCAGACGACGGCGTCGCTCGCCATGCCGTCGCTACCCAACGCCATCAAACTGCTGGAGATGAGAGGTTTCATAGGTGCGGATGCCATGCAATGCCTCCCTAGGCCGGAGATGCGGACGATTCGGATGCGCAGGTAGCCTTGACCGAACCCGAAAGCCCTTCCTCATCCATCAGGGTCATGCCGATCGACGAAATTCCACCCGACGATGCAGCCAACGGCCGCCCACCATGCATCCGCGCAATCGCCGCCACAGTGGACAGTCCAAGCCCATGATTGCGATGAGCGTCGCTGCGCGAGGGATCTGCGCGGTAGAAGCGGTCGAATAGGCGTGGAAGGTCTTCAGAACCGATCGTGGCGCCTTTGTTCACCACCTTCAGCACGACTTCTCCAGAAGACGCCTTTGAGATTTCCACTCGTACGGTGGATCCGCGTTGCCCGTAGCGCGTGGCATTGCTGATCAGGTTGGACAGCGCGCGCTGCAGCAAAGGAGTGTCGAAGCTTCCGGCAGCATCACCGACAATCTCGAGCCCCAGACCGGCGTCGGCGAGGGACGCTTCATGGTAGTTCGACACCTGTCTCGCCAGCGCTGCCAGGCTCGGTGTCGACGTACGTCGTGCCGTAACGCCGCGGTCGGCCTGTGACAAAAAAAGCATGTCGTGGACGATGCCGGCGATGCGCTGCAGTTCTTCCAGGTTCGATCCGAGCACATCGCGCAACTCACTGGCATCGCGCGCCTTGCGCAGCGCCAGCTCTGTGCTGCCGATCAGCGTTGTCAGCGGCGTGCAAAGCTCGTGCGCTACATCGGCATTGAAGCCCTCCAGTTGCTCGTAGGCCAGCTCCAACCTACCGAGAAGGCCGTTGAACTGTGTGATTAGTGGTTCAAGCTCGTCCGGCTGGGCAGATCCGTCCAGCCGACGATGCAAGGTATCGGCCGCAAGCCGTCGAGTCTGCTCTACCAGATCACGCAGCGGTTGCAGGCTACGACGAACAAGCAGGAAACCGCCGACCGACACGAACAGCGTCCCCGCGAGTGCGGCCAATGCGAGCGTGAATCCGAGGCGGCGTAACAGCGCGACATCGTCGCGAATGTCGAGCGTCAGGAGAGCGACCAGCGGATCTTGATTCGGAATTCGGGCAGGCGAAGTGAACCGCACCGCGCGAACAGAGTTGGCCGGCGCAGGCCGTACGTACAATACCGAGCCATCGGAACGCGTGAGCGAGAGAGCCATGTCGGCATGGCCGATGAAGAATTCGTCGAGCTTGTGCCTCAACGTGCCCATGTCTTCGTCGGACTCGGCAAGCAGATGGCGCAACTGCGCCTCCTTCTGCTGCAGTGCGTCGGCTTGGCGTGCCTCAAACCCTACCTGCGCGGCACCGTAGACCGCGACACAGACCGCGATCAGACCGACCAGACTCTGCATTGCCAGCCAATAGGAGAGCCGGCGGCCAAGTGATCCAATGCCGCTGCGGCTCATTCCTCGCGAAGCTCCAGTACGTAGCCCATACCGCGCACGGTGTGCAGCAGAGTGCGCTCAAACGGACCATCAATCTTGTTCCGCAGGCGGCGAACGGCAACGTCAATGACGTTCGTCGCACTGTCGAAGTTCATGTCCCAAACCTGCTCAGCGATCTCGGTGCGTGAGAGCACCTCCCCCTGTCGGCGCAGGAACAGCGCAAGCAGACTGAACTCCTGGGCGGTGAGTTCCAACCGGCGGCCAGCCCGAACCGCCTTGCGGCGAATCAGGTCGATCTCAAGGTCCGCCAGCCCGAGCACGGTCGCGTTGCCTACTTCGCGCGCCGGTTGCGCGCGACGCAGAAGCACTTGAATGCGCGCGAGCAGCTCAGAGAAGGCGAACGGCTTGACAAGGTAGTCGTCAGCACCGCTCTGCAAGCCTCGCACACGGTCTTCGACACGCACGCGTGCAGTGAGCATCAAGACCGGTGTCTGCTTGGTCTGGCGCAGCGCAGCCAACAGGCTCAGGCCGTCGATACCCGGCAGCATCCCGTCCAGCACGATTAGTTCGTAGTCGAACTCCATTGCCAAGTGAAGCCCATCGACGCCGTTGTGGGCGACATCCACCACGAAGCCTTCTTCCGTCAGTCCCTTACGCAGGTACTCGGCCAGCTTGATCTCATCCTCGACGACCAGCAGCTTCATCGTTCTTCGGCCCCCGCGCGGCACCGCGACAACCTGTCCGAACTGTCATCAGCCGGACCCACTTCTGTTGGCGTGCGGTTTCTACATTGGCAGGCATCCCCCAGCAGGCTGCTGATGGGAACCCTGCCAGTAAAGGAACCGACACCATGCGCTTTAGCCGCCCCGCCCTTGCTGCTCTCGCAGCCACCGCCGCCCTCGCTTTGCCCGGCCTTGCACAGGCCGATTCGGTGTATCACCCCGCGAACGGCGAAGTCGGGTTCACCTACCACCCGGAGCACTTCAAGAGCACCAAGTCCCGCGCCGAAGTGATCGCCGAGGTCGAAGCCGCACGCAAGGACGGAACACTGGCTTTGCTCCAACGAGGTGCGCCCTTGCCTGTGAAGAGCACCGCTCCTGCCAAGACACGTCAGCAGGTCATCGACGAGATGCGGAACGAGCCGCCCGAACAACGGCGCGCACGCATGGAGATGATGGTCGGCGGCTGAGATATTGGCGTTTTCTAGTGGCGGCGCGGATTGCTCTTGACGGAGCCTCCGCGCCGCTTCTGCTTTCCGGTGCCTCGACCCGCTGCCAAGCGGTCCTGAAGCTGCTGGCTGTAGCTGCGCTGCGGCGCTGCTGGTGGCGGTGAATGCCGCTTGCGCCAGTAGCTGTACGCAAGCCAAGCCACCACGCCGGCAACAAGAAAGCCCAGCCAGATCAGTGCGATTGTCTGAGCCAGGTCCTTGTCGGGCAGATGTATTCGCATCCCGCCTCCTCGTGCTGCGTTCGAGCTCGACAGAGCGCCAAGCTCGCGACCGCCAACTTCCGAGAACGCCGCGTCTCACATGACACGGACCAAGACCTGCCGCATGACCGCACGTGGGCGGCACTCGAATTTGGTGTCCGAAGCCCGACTTCGTCCGGGCTGATATCCGGCGAGTGAGAGTTGCGGTCACGCCTAGGGCCACCCGGGACTACTTGAGCGTGAACCGTGCTGCAACGGCTGGCTTACCGTTGAGAGCCACATCCGCCAGCACCTTTGTGCCGGCACCGAGCTTGAAACTTCCCTTCGCTTCGAGCTTGTCGCCAGCGAGCGTCAAGGGCGCCTCGGTCTTGACGCTCCCGTTGAATACCGTCACCTTGCCAGTGGCGCTGGTCAGCTTCGTTGGCTTACCGTGGTCGCTGACGTGGATCACAATCAGGTCGGGTTTGGCAACAAGCTCCATGTCACCGGTCTTGGTCTCGACGACCACGCCACCATGCTGAGGCTTGTGATCATCTGCAGCGTGGACCGGCGCCGCGGCGACGATGGCAGCGACGAGGGTCGCGAATGCATAGCTCTTCATCACGTCTTCTCCTTTCGACTATCGACTGAGGTAGCCGGTTGAGTGGCAACTCGACAGGCAGCAAACACGTCCGCCTGGGCGCGATACACAGTGGCTCGGACACCGGAAATGCCCAAGACCGAGTGGTACAGGTTGTCGTGCGACAGGGAAGCGGTCCGTTGCATCAAGCAGCCACGGTCCAGCCCGAGACGCCCAAGCGTGGCCTCCGGCAGCCAAGCCATAAAGGGCACTTCCTTCTGGTAGGGCGGCGCGAAGTCATAGGGCATGCCATGCAGAAAGATCCCGCTCTCGCCGAGCGACTCGCCGTGATCGGATACGAACATCAGCGCCGTGTCGGCTCGGTTGGAGTTCGCGCTCAGGCTCGTGATTGCCCAGTCCAACACGTGGTCTGTGTAGACGAGCGCGTTGTCGTATGCGTTGACGACGGAAGCCGGATCGCAGCGGTCCAGCGCGTTGGTGCTGCACACAGGCGCGAAGCGCTCGAACGTCGGGGGATAACGGCGGTAGTAAGCCGGTCCATGCTGGCCTTTCATGTGCAGCACAATGACCGTGTCGCGTTCGACTGCCGCGAGGCGCTGATCCAGTCGATCGAGTAGCACCTCGTCGAAGCAGCCTTCGACGCCACAACCGGCATCCGAGGCAAGGCTTGCAGCATCAACAACCTGAACGCGGTCGCACACGCCCTTGCACCCGGAGTTGTTGTCGATCCACCAAACGTCCAATCCCGCGCGCTGCAGCGCATCGAGCAGACTCTCACGACGGTAGGCCAGACCATCGGCGTATGCCGCCCGGCCGACGTCCATGAACATGCAAGGCAGTGAGGTGGCCGTCGCCGTGCCGCAAGCTTCAGCCGTACCGAAATTGATCAGGTCGGGGCGCGCCGCCAGCATCGGCGTCGTCGGACGGCCGTACCCGTTCAAGGACAGGCTGGCGGCACGAGTGGTCTCGCCGACAACGAGCACCAGCACCAGTGGTCGACCTGCTTGTTCGACGCCGGAAAGGCGCGCCGCATCGGCCGCCGCAAGCACGAACTCGCGGGGCGCATTGATTCGCGCACGGGCATAGCCATGGGCCGCTGCCAGCAAGTTGATCGGTACCAACTGCGATCGCAAATCGCGATGGTTGCGGAACAGCGACGCATAGGACGCGAAGAAGCCCGTGAGGAGCAACGCCGAGACGCCGAGCAGCGCTGTCAACGTCGCTGCCTTGTCGACTAGCGCGCCGAGCAGACCGCGAGGCGTCAGCGGCATGCGAGAGAGAACCACGGCAGGAAGGACGCCCAGGCCGAGCACCCAGACAAGCAGTCCGGGGCTAAGCAGCTCGCCTACCTCGGCTGCATCCGTCTCCAGAACATTGCCGAGCATCCCTCGATCGAACGCGATGCCGTAGCGGTTCATGAAATACGCCAGTGCCGCCGCAGCGACCATGAGGCCGCACAACACCGGCTTTGCCGCGCGCCCCCAAGTCAGCAGTTCGAGGCTTAGCCAGACCAAGACCAAAGCCAGTATCGGCAAGGTCAGCAGCCAGGCCGCACGATCGGCGCTCCAACCATCAACGGCCCGCCACAGCGCGGACCAGAACGGTAGGTTCAACAGCCCGAGCATCCACAGCGCCACCGCGAGGTTGAGCACCGGCAGGCGGATTGGTGTCCGCGGATGGAGCGGGACTTCACGCCAACGCATCGCTTCCCCTGGCCTGCACATCAACCGACCCGTCTGCCCCGTTCGACGGCGCCAATGGCCCGGGGGAATGCGGGAGCTGCCACGCCCTTCGTAGAGGAGCGCGCCCAGCATCGCACTTGGCGTGGTCGGTACGCATCGGCGGTCGCTGGCAATGGCCGGCGAGCTGACTTCGCATCAGTGGATCGCCTCCGCCGACACGATGTCGACGACGTAGATCCAGCCAGCTCGTCGCTGGCCGGTTCTCCCTGCGGCGCGAATCGCGGCCACCAACTCGGCCACGTCCGCGTCCTCGCAATGCAGCTCCAGCTTGAATTCGCGGGTGACCTCCTGTCCGAGGTCGACCGAGTAGTGGCGCTCATCCTGGTCGATCGGCGTCAGCGACCCTTGCACGGCATAAACCGTCAGGTTGTGCTGACCCGCGTCGCCCGACCGGGGCGCCCACGCGCTGGTTGCCTTCACCGCCTCGATGACATTCGCGATGCACGTGCGATGGATGTAGGCCTTGATTTCCTTCATGGAGCTTCCTCTCGGGCTTGGACGGATGGGGAGGATTCGTCGGCTAGCGCGAGCGATGCCAGCGCGAAGCGCAGTCCGTGACGTTCACCTGGTACCACTGCTCGGCGCGGACGCTCAGATCGGACGGAACGGCGGCCACGTAGTACTTGGGAGCCGACCCGCGATCCGCATAGGAGAGCAAGGCGTACCTCGCCGTGCCGTCGCTTGCAGCTCGCTCGGCACGGCAATCCTTGACCACGTTGTCGACGACCGCGCTGCCGACCCTGGGCTGAACGACGGTGGCGTTGCGCCAGCCCTCTTGGTACGCCTTGTCGGCCGTTGACGCACAGCCCTGGAGAAGAATCAACGCAGTGATACTCGCGATCCTGAAGGCGGATTGGCGCGAACGTGTTCCTGAATGCATGGCTCACTCCTTTTCAAGATGGGAGGGTTGAGACACATCGAAAAGATCTCCCGACGCCCGCAACGAGCCGCAGGTCGGCAGTGCGTGGGCAGGGCCGACGGCCTGCCATCGCCGGCGGTCCGACCAGTGGCGCGTCCTCACCGGATCACCTCCGCGGACGCGATGTCGACGACATAGATCCAGCCCGTCCTGATCGATCGGCACCAGAGAACCTTGCACGGCATAGACCGTCAGGTTGTGCTGGCCCGCATCGCCCGGCCGGGTCGCCCACGCGCTCGTCGCTTTCACCGCCTCGATGACATCCGCAATGCGGGTGCGGTGGACATAGGCCTTGATTTCCTTCATGGAGCTTCCTCTCGGGCGGGGACGGATGGCGAGGATTCGTCCCCGCTCTCGGCGCGTTCGGCCGCGAGGCGCTTGCGCTCGTCGCGCGCTTCGGACCACTCCCAGATCAGCGGCAACAGCAAGAGCGTGAGCAACGTCGAGGTGATGAGGCCGCCGACCACGACGGTGGCGAGAGGTCGCTGCGTTTCAGCGCCTACTCCGGTGGAGATCAGCATCGGGATCAGGCCGAGGATGGCCACCGAGGCCGTCATCAACACGGGGCGCAGACGAAGCGCAGTGCCTTGCTTGACGGCCTCGCGTACAGAAAGTCCCTGCCGTCGTCGGTCGTTCAGGAAGCTCACGAGCACGATGCCGTTGAGCATCGCGACCCCGAACACGGCGATGAAGCCGATCGCCGAAGGCACCGACAGGTACTGGCCCGAGATGAACAGCCCGACGATGCCGCCGATGATCGCAAAGGGGACGTTGGCGATGATCAGCGTCGCATGTCGCACCGAGTTGAACGCGGTGTAGAGCAGGATGAAGATCAGGCCGATCGTCAGCGGCACGATAACGCCCAGGCGGGCCATTGCGCGCTGCTGGTTCTCGAAGGCGCCGCCCCACTCGATCCAGTAGCCCGGAGGCATCTTCACCTTCGCAGCAATCGCGGCGTTGGCGTCCTGCACGAAGCCGTCGACGTCCCGCCCTTGCACATCCATCTGCAGCACGGCATAGCGCTGCAGCGACTCGCGGCGCACGAAGGTGTAGCCCTCGTCCAGCTTGATCTTGGCCACTTGGGAGAACGGCACGAGGGCGCCCTCGGCCGTGCGAATCGGAATGGAGGCAATCGCCGAAGGACTGTTCCGGTACTCTTCGGCCAAGCGCACGGCGATGTCGAAGCGGCGCGTGCCATCGATCAACGTCGAGACCGTTTCTCCACCCACTCCTGCTTGCACGACGCTCAAGATGTCGTCGGCATTCAGGCCATAGCGGGAAGCCGCCTGACGGTCGACTTCGATGACCATTTGCGGCTTGCCCTTATTGGCTTCGGCCGATAGGTCGGCCACCCCGGACACGCCGCCGATGACGGTCTTGAGTTGCCCGGACAGATCCTCCAGCTTGTCGAGATCCTCGCCGTAGACCTTCAGCGCCAGCGTGGCTCGTACGCCGGAGATGAGTTCCTCCACGCGCATCTGGATTGGCTGTGTCGCGCCGAACACTGCGGTCTGCACTTCGCCTTCGAGATACTCCTGCATCTCCTTGCCGAGTGCGGAGAACGACTGCTTTTGCGGCCATTCGTCCTGCGGCTTCAGGTCGAGCAGCACCTCCATGTAGTTGACGTCGGCGGTCTCGCCCTTCTCGGCTCGGCCGATGGTCGCCAGCACGGAGCGCACCTGCGGGTACTTCTTGCGCAGGCTGGCATCCATCACGTTGGCCACGCGGATCGACTCGTCCAACGATGTCGAGGGGATGCCGACGACGCGGAACATGATCGCGCCTTCCTGCAACTGCGGCATGAACTCCTTGCCCAGCAGCGGAAAGAGGGCCAACGAGCCGATCAGCAGCGCCACGGCAGCAACGACCACGGTCTTCTTGCGGTCCAGTGCCCAATCCAGCAGCGGTAGGTAGATCTTCTTCGCGCCGCGCACCAGCCAGGTGTCTTTCTCCTCCTTGGGCTTGAGGATCAGCGCGGCCAGCACCGGCACCAACGTCAATGACAGCAGCAGCGAGCCAATCATGGCGAAGGTGATGGTCAGCGCCATCGGCTTGAAGAGCTTGCCTTCAAGCCCCGTCAGCGAGAACAGGGGCAGGAAGACGACGATGATGATCAGGATCGCAAAGGCGATGGGGTTCGCCACCTCACGGGCCGCTTCCAGCACCACGTGCGTCCGGTTGATCGGCCGTCCGGACTCGCGTGCGTGCGAGAGCAGTCGGAAGGCGTTCTCGACCATGACCACGGCGCCATCCACCATCATTCCAATCCCGATCGCAAGGCCCGCGAGCGACATCAGATTCGCCGACAGCCCGAAGCGGTTCATCAGGATGAAGGCGAACAGCATCGCCAACGGCAAGGTGACGATGACGACGATGGCTGAACGGAACTCGCCGAGGAAGAGAAACAGGATGATCGCAACCAGGATCGAGCCTTCGAGCAGCGCGCTCTCGGCAGTCTTGAGAGCCTTCTCGACGATCTCGGTGCGGTCGTAGACCGCCTTCAGCTCGATGCCTTTCGGTAGGGCCGCCTGCGCAGTGGCCAGTTTGGCCTTAACCCCGGCGACGACGTTGGCCGCGTTCTCGTGGATGCGTGCCAGCGCGATGCCCAGCACCGTCTCGTGGCCGTCGCGCGTCACCGCGCCGAAGCGCACCGCCGGCGCCTCCTTGACGTCGGCGATGTCTCGAACGTAGAGCGGCGTGCCGTTTCGTTCGGCGACGACGATCGAGCCGATGTCGGCCACATTGCCGACGAGCCCGATGCCGCGCACGAGGTACTGCTCGACGCCGATGTTCAGGTACTGGCCGCCCACCTGCTTGTTGTTGGCGGCCAGGCGCTCCATCACCTCCTTGAACGTCAGCCCGTACTTGACCAGGCGACGGGGGTCGATCTGCACCTGATACTGCTTCTCGTGCCCGCCCCAGGTGGTCACGTCATCGACGCCCGGCGCAGTGCGCAGGATCAGCCGCACGGTCCAGTCGTGCAGCGTGCGCAGATCCATCGCGCTGAGCTTCTTGTCGGCGTCCTCGATCGTGTACCAGAACACCTGGCCCAGGCCCGAACTGTTCGGACCCAGAACCGGCTCGCCATAGCCCTGGGGCAGGCGCTCCTTGACTTCCTGCAGCTTCTCTCCGACCAAGCGGCGCGCGAAGTAGATGTCGACGTCATCCTTGAAATAGACACCCACATAGGAAAGGCCGAACAGCGAGACCGAGCGCACGACATCGACGTCGGGCAAGCCGGCCATCGCGCCTTCGATCGGCACCGTCAGGAGGCGTTCGATGTCTTCGGCTGCCACGCCAGGCGACTCGGTGTAGATATTGACCTGCGCTGGGGTCACGTCCGGAAAGGCATCCACCGGCACCTGGCGAAAGGCCATGACCCCAAGCCCGACCAGCACGGCGAAGGCGACCAGCACCAAGACCTTGTAGCGGAGCGCGGCATCAACAATGGCATTGAGCATGTCGTGTCGTCCTTCTCAATGCCCGTGGCCGAGCTGCGATTTGAGCTTGCGCGCTTTCAGTGCATAGGCACCTTCCGTTACGACCTGCTCTCCGTTCTTCAGACCTGCCTTCACCACCGTGCGCCCGCCGCTGCGTTCGCCCGGCTCGACGACGCGCATCTCATAGGCTCCTTGTTCGTAGACGAACACCGTCGGCTGGCCTTGCATCATCACGATCGCGGCATCCGGGAGCGACAGCACCTCTCGGCGCTCTGCACCAGTCCCACTGGTCACCTCAATCGTGGCCGTCGCGAACATCTCGGGCTTCAGACGCCCGTCGGTGTTGGGCACCACGATGCGCGCTGCAACCGTGCGCGAGTCCTTGTCGAGTGCAGCGCCAATGAGATCGACGCGGCCGGCAAAGGTCTCACCGGGGTAGGCCGAGACGCTTACCTTGGCGCCCGCACCAGTGCGCACCTTGGCCAGCGCGGATTCAGGCAGATCGGCCAGGATCCAAACCTGGCTCAGGTCGGCGACCGTGAACATGGGTTCGCTGGGGCTAGCCAGTTCGCCGAGCGTGGCCTTCTTCTCGATCACCGTGCCAGCAAATGGCGCTGTCACCGAAAAGGTGGACACGCTTTCGGTCGAGCCCGCTGCGCTCCCGCGGAGCAGACGCAGCTTGTCCGTAGCGGCCCGCAGCGAAGCGGCTGCCTTGTCGCGATCGGACTGAGCACGAATGAAGTCCTTGCGCGGGATGATCTCGTCGGCGACGAGATCCTCGGCGCGCTTGAAGTCGGCTTCGGCGATGCGCAATTCCGACTGTGCCTGCACCCAGGCCGCGTGCGCTTCGCCGACCTCCACGCTGTCGAGCGTCGCCAGCGCTTGACCGGCGCGCACGCGGTCGCCCAGCTTGGCAGGAGCCGAGGTGATGCGGCCCTCGATGCGAGGCGCCACACGTGCGAGCTTGTCCGCGTCGGGCCGGATGGTCGCCGTGACGACGACCTCGTCTCCCATGGCCTGGGCCTTCAACGCCTCCACCTTCACGCCGGCGCGTTCCGCCTCTTCGCTGGTCAGGGTGAGTCCTTCGCTCTCGCTGTGCCCTTCCTCCTTCTTCTGCTCGGCACTGCTGGCGCCTTCAGCCGCGTGCTCATCCTTGGCGCCGCCTCGGTCGCAAGCCGCCAGCGTGAACGCCACAGCCAGCGCGAGGGCCAGCCCGGCCAGGCGCAGGGGGCGACGGGTGTCGTCTTGTGCCGTGATCATTTGAATCCTTCCTGCGACCAGCCGGCCGCTTGTTCGAGTTCGATTCGGGTCGCGTGGTACTCGGCCAGCGCGTCGTTCAACTCGCGCTCGGCATCCAGGGCCTGGCGGTTCACGAGCAACTGGTCGAGCAGGCCGATCTGGCCGGCCTGGCGCGACCTCGCGGCGAGCTGCTGGTTGTCGGCCGATGCGGAAGCCATCGTTCGCTGCAGGCGCAGCACGCGCTCGCGCTGGCTTTCCAGCCGGCTCCACAGCCGCCGAACCTGGGCTTGCGCATCCCGCACGGCGACTGTGCGTTCGATCTCGGTCTGACCCACTTCGCTGAGCGCCTGGCCAATCGCTGCGTCGTTGCGCTTGAAGAGCGGCAGCGGCACCGACACCGTCAACGAAGTGACCTGTTCGCGCGCACCGGCGAAGCCTTCCCGGCCAACATTGACGCCGACCGTCACGTCCGGGTAGCGAGCGGCCCGCTCGACACCGAGGCGGGCTCGCGCCGAGGCCTCGCGGCCCGCGAGGGCGCGCAGCCTCGGGAGATCGAGCGCCGACGTTTGGAGTTGTTCGAGCGCATACGCGGGCGCATCACTGGCCGGCAGGGGCAACTCGCCGACCACGTCGGGCAGAGCTGAGGGAGGAAGCTGAAGCACGCTGCCCAGGTCGCTTCGGGCATCGAGCAGGTGTTCGCGTGCCAAGGCGACCGCGTTGCGCGCCCGCTCGGCCTCGATCAGGGCGACGTTCGCGTCGAGGCGCGTGTCCTCGCCCGCAGCGCGTCGCCTCGCGACCGCCTGTGCGGTGCTGTCGAACAGTTCGACCGAGCGCTGCTCGATCTGGACCCGGCGCTGAGCGGCCAATACCGCGTGGAAGCGCAGCGCGGCCTCAGCGCGTGCTTGTCGGCGCGCATCCTCGACTTCGGCGCGTAGCGCATCGAGCGCAGCCGACGCAGCTTCCCGGCGTCGCGCTTGCTGCCCACCCGTCTCGATCGCTTGAGCGATGCCGACAGTCCACTCGGTGGCGCGGCCATCCGGTGCACTCGCGCGTCGGCGGGTGCCCTCCGTGCTCAGCGCAGGGTTGTTGAAAAGCAGCGGCGCTGCTTCTCGGCGTGCCCCCTCGACCGCCGCGAACTGAGCTTCGCGGACCCGCAGCGCGGGGCTGGCGGCCTCGGCGAGGCGCATCGCCTCCGCCAGGGTCAGCGGTCCAGTACCTTGAGGACTCTGTGCACCTACAGGTAGCGCTGAAGCCGCCAGAATGACGGCCAGCGCCGGGAAAAGAAATCGCATCGAATCATCCTTCTTGTCTCACGACAGAAGCGATTCGGGGCGATGTGTCTTTTCGTCAGTCAGCCTATGTGAGCTGCCGTCACCACGCCGCCGAATCGCGCGGCAAGAGTGGGATGGGCTCGATCAGGGCGCTGAAGTCCCGGAGGGATGTGGGAACTGTAGCGGGGTGTCTGGAATCGCGTGAAGTCCGCCTTCGGGGGCTCTGCGAGCATGGGCGACACCGCGGGCATGAACGCGCACGTAGCAAGGTGGCAGCTCTCGCAGTCCGCGTGATAGATGCCCCCGCTATCGCCAGTAGCGTCCGTAACCGACACGACCTCGCCGCTGGCCAGGTGCTTGTGCTCGTGATGGCCGAAATGCTTCTTGGCCAAAGCACTCGACTCGTGCGCGCAGTACGGCGCAGCCGAGGCCCAGACCATCTGGAACGGCATCACGCACAGCAGGAGGACGAGAACCCAGCGACGCATATCTTTTTATGTTACACGAACGCAAGGCTTTCGGGCGATTGCTTCTGCGCCCTCCAGCTCGACGGGCTCGCACAGACAACATCCCTCCACCTTGTTCGGGCGCAATCTACAGGCTGGGGAAGGACAGGAGTCGATCCGCAACATGACAGGGCTGTCATGTGGGGTATGGCTCCGCCAGACCTCGTTGCGCCGACACCCGCTCCAGCCGCCGCATGGACGCACCGCGTTGACCTACGGGGTCGACGCCGAGCTTCGCGCTGTACCCATACGAGGACGCCGGCAGCGAAACCCAGATCCACCGCGCCGCCCGATACGAAGCAGCCGCCCTCCACCGCGCACCCGTGAGAGTCGCGATACGGAGATCGACGCGGGGCGAGCGTCCGCGTCCCTGTCCGCCGTGCAGGCGGCGAAGTGATCGCCCGCGGCGAGGTTTTGGGCATGATCAGACCGCTCGCAGCAACGATCGCATATCAAAACGGCTGCTGAACTTCGGCACCCTGAAGCGCTTCGTCCTCGAGTTGGATCGTCACATGCGTCAGGCCGAAGCCGGTCCTCATCGCTTCCTGCGCAGCAGCCAAAGTCGCCCGTGCCGAAGCCATGTCGGTTACGACGAGATGACCGCTCATCGCATCGGCGCCGGACGTGATTGTCCAGACATGGAGATCGCGCGCGGCGACTACTCCGGGGATGTCGAGCAACGTCTTTTCGAGCAGCACCATGTCGATCTCCGGCGGCGCCCCTTCCATCAGGATGTGGACCGCCTGCTTGAGCAGAGTCCAGGTGCGCGGAACGATGAACAGCCCGATGCCCGCGCCGATAATCGGATCGACCAGTCGCCAGTCGGTCAGGACGACGATGGCCGCTGCGACGAGGACGCCGAGCGAGCCGAGCATGTCCGCCAGCAGCTCGAAGTAGGCGCCCTTGACGTTGAGACTTTCCGTCGACCCCGCGGAAAGCAGCTTCATGCCGACCAGATTGACGACGAGGCCCACGGCGGCAATGACCAGCATCGGCCCGCCGACGATTTGCGGCGGGCTCAGGAATCGCTGATACGCCTCGTACAGGATGTAGACCGTCAGCAGGAGCAGAACCACGGCATTGGCCAGCGCCGAGAGCACCTCCGTGCGGACATAGCCGAAGGTGTTGCGCGGTGTCCGCGGCCGTTCTGCAAACCGGATGGCGAACAAGGCCAAGGCCAGGCCCCCCGCATCGGTGAGCATGTGCGCGGCATCTGCGAGAAGCGCGAGGCTGCCGGTCCACAAGCCTCCGACCGCCTCCACGGCCATGAAAGCTCCGGTGAGAGCCAGCGCCAGTCGCAGCCTGGTCTTGTGTCGACCGGCGGCCGTCGTGGCGGGTATACGCTCCACCGTCGATTTTCCGTCCTCCACTTGGCGATCCTCTCGTAGGCGGCTACTGTTGGCTCAGTATTCCTGCCTGGCTCTTCTGCAACGACGAGTTCCCGTTCGCGTCGCGATAGGCCAGCAGCCGCAGCGCATTGAAGACGACCAGCAGGGTGGATCCCTCATGCACTGCCACGGCCGGGCCGATGCCCAGACCGATGATCGTGGCCGGCACCAGCAGCGCCACGACGCCCAGGCTGACGAACACGTTCTGGCGGATCACCGAGCGCGTATGTCGACTCAGGCCCACCGCGAACGGCAGGTGCTTGAGATCGTCAGCCATCAGCGCCACGTCGGCGGTTTCCAGCGCGACGTCCGAGCCGGCGGCGCCCATCGCGACGCCCACCGTTGCGTTGGCCATCGCCGGGGCGTCATTGACCCCATCGCCGACCATCGCCACCTTGGTCTGCTGCCGCAGCTTGCGGATCGCCTCGACCTTGTCCTCGGGCATCAGGTCGCCCCAGGCCTCGTCCAGGCCGACCTGGCCAGCGATCGCCTCGGCGACCTTCTTGTGGTCGCCCGAGATCATGATCATGCGGCGGATGCCCAGCTCGCGCAGTTGCTGCAGGGCTTCTTTTGCGGCGGCGCGCGGCGTGTCCAACAGGCCGATGGCGCCCAAGTCACGATCTCCGCGCCGCACAACCATGGTGGTACGGCCGCTCTCGCGCAGGCGCTCGATCGCAGCCTGGGCGGCGGCACCCAGCGCTGGCACGCCATCGGTACCGAACATCTCCACCTTGCCGATCCACACCGTCTCGCCCTGCAGGTTGGCGGTGACGCCACGGCCGATCAGGTTCTGCAGCCCATCGGCTGTCGGCGCATGCTTTCCACCCAGGCGTTCGCGCCCATCCCGTGCAATGGCGGCAGCCAGCGGGTGGTCGCTGAGCGACTCCACCGCCACCGCCACGGACAACAACTCTTCTTCGCTCGTGCCATCGACGGTCACCACATCCGTGATGCGGGGCTTGCCCTCGGTCAGCGTGCCGGTTTTGTCGAAGGCCATCGCATCGAGCGAGCCCAGTTCCTCCAGCGGCGCGCCGCCCTTGATGAGCACACCGCCACGTGCGGCCCGGGCAATGCCCGAGAGCACCGCGCTGGGCGTGGCAATCGCCAGCGCACAGGGGCTGGCGGCCACCAGCACAGCCATGGCGCGGTAGAAGCTGTCGCGGAAGGGTTCATCGACCACGACCCAGGCGAACAGCAGCAGGAAGGCCAAGCCCAGCACGGCGGGCACGAAGATGCGCTCGAACTTGTCGGTGAAACGCTGCGTCGGTGACTTGCGCGTCTCGGCCTCGCTGACCATCTTCACCACCCGCGCCAACGCGGATTCGCTGGAGCGGCGAGTCACTTCCACCTCGATGCCTCCCGCACCATTGATGGTTGCAGCGAAGACGCGCGAAGACGCATCGACGCCATCGGGACGGGCGCGCGCCTTCGCAGCGTCCTCGACCGGGCGCTTGTCCACCGGCATGCTTTCGCCCGTGACCGGTGCCTGATTGATGGCGGAGGTGCCTTGCACGATGAAGCCGTCGGCCGGCAAGCGCTCGTTGGGCCGCACCAGAACGATGTCGCCGACGACCAGCTCCTCGACGGGAATCTCCTTCGTCTGACCATCGCGGCGCACCGTCGCAGTGTCCGGCGCCAGCTCGGCCAGTGCCTCGATGGCGCGCTTGGCGCGGCCCATCGCATAGTGTTCCAGCGCGTGACCCAGGCTGAAGAGGAACAGCAGCAGCGCACCCTCGGCCCAGGAGCCCAGCGCCGCGGCGCCGGCGGCCGCCACCAGCATCAGCGTATCGATCTCGAAGCGCCTGAGCTTGAGGTTGTCGATGGCCTCGCGCAGCGTGTAAAAGCCACCGAAGAAGTAGGCCAGGATGAAACAGGCCAGCGGCAGCCAACCAAGCGCGCCCGCCATCAGTTTGTCGATCGCCACGCCGATGCCAAGCAGCACGCCGCAGGTCACCGCGAAGATCATCTCGGTGTTAACGCCGAACAGTCCTCCATGTTCGTGCTCGTGCGCATGCTCGTGCTCGTGCTCGTGTGCATGCTCCTCTTTCTCGCCCGGCTCATGACGATGCCCAGGTTCGCCGCGAGCTACGGGTGTCGCAGTCGTCGAGCCTTCAAGCCGCTCGACCCCCGCATCGGAGAGCGCCTTGAGGATGGTCTGCTCGATGACCGCCTGGCGATCAAAGTCCACATGAACCAGCCCGGTCGCGCTGGCCTCGGCATCCAGCACGCCCGGCAGCTCGCGCAGTAGATCCGTCACCGTCCTGGCGCGGCGTGCGTGGCCGATGCCCTCGGTCTGCCACAGCACGTGCGCGAAGCGTTCGGTGACCTGCGCACCTGCCGCCTGCACGATCTCGCGTATGCGGGCCAGCGGCAGCACTTCGGGATCGTGATGGATGCACAACTGCGCCGGCGCATCGTCCTGCGCCGTGCGCACATGCACCTTGTCGATACCTTGACGGCCTTGCAGGTCGTCGATCAGGCGTTGAACGATGGCGTCCTGCGCGTCAGCGATCTGTGGCAGTACGAGGGGAATGTCGAGGCGCAGTTTGTTGGCCATGCTGATGTGATAAATCCTGAGAAAATGTCCGATATCGTCGATGCCTCAAGCCGCCCGGAAAACATGGAGGGATCGTCGATTCAAGCGATGGGTCTGCCGTTCGCCTGTCGCCGCGTCACAACGCCGAGTCATGGCCTGGCCTCGACCGCCGCAGGAGAGCAGCAAGTGGATGCCGACTGGCCGGATGCCTCCATGAATGAGGCCAGGATCGCGCAGTCGTGCGACTTGTCACCGTCGCAGCGCGCCCGCAGTGCCAGGAGCTGGCGGTTCAATTCGCGCAGCGAGGTCAGGCGTTGACGCACTTGGGCGATGTGCTTGTCCAGCAAAGCATCCGCCTGCGTGCAGGATTGGGAGGGCGCCGCGGCGAACGCCAGCAGCTCCCGGATTTCCGGCAGCGGGATGTCCAGCGAGCGGCAGTGCCGGATGAAGCGCAAGCGCTCCAGGTGGTGATCGGCATAGAGCCGATAGTTCGAGGACTCTCGTGCTGGCGCCTCCAGCAGCCCTTCGCGTTCATAGAAGCGCACGGTCTGCACGTTGCATTCGGCCTTGGCGGCAAGTTCACCGATCTTCATTTCATTGCTCCACCGTTCGCCACTCGTCCCCTGTCGCCCGCCTCGATGATCAGCTCTGCGATGCGGGAGATCGCTGGTCGGACATCGCTCATGGCGCCTTGCGGAGGCGTTCCACCTCGCTCTTGACCATCGCTAGCAGCACGCTCGGGTCAGGCTCGGGCAACTGCCTGCCGTTGATAAAGAAGGTGGGCGTAGCGCGCACGCCCACAGCGTTCAAGTCGGCGATGTCCTGTTCCAGCAGCTTGTCCACTACGCCAGTGGCCACATAGGCGCGAGCCTGCTCCAGGTCCAGGCCCGCGGCGCTGGCGAACTCCCATGCCCGCTCCGCTGCCGGACTGCTGTGGCTGGCCCAGATCGGCTGGGATTGCATCAGCGCATCCATGACCGGATCGAAGCGCTGCTGCCGACGTGCGGCCTCCAGGATCTGCACGCCAGCAACCGACGGCTCCTTGTGGAAAGGCACATAGCGGATGACCAGTCGCACGTGGCGCGGGTAGGAGGTCAAGATCTGCTTGACGTGGGGGTAGAAGGCGCGGCAGGCCTCGCAGGCCGGGTCGAAGAACTCGACGATCGTGACCGGGGCGTCGGCAGGGCCGATGACCGGCGAATGCGCTCGCACCATGACGTCGAGCTTCGCTGCGGCCTGCTCCGCCGCCTGTTGCCGCTCGTGGCGCTGGTAGAGGAAGGCGGCCGAGGCAAAGGCCGCCAGCGCGACAAGGGCCGTGAGGATGACGGCGGAGGTGCGTCGGGTCATGCGGAAGTCCTTGAGCGGGTGATGAGGAGCAATACGGCGATGGCGACGAATGCGGCCAGCGCCAGCAGGGGCAGCGGCAGGCCGCCCAGGATGATCATGTCGGCACTGGTGCAGGACTCGCCCCGACTGCAGGGCGTGATGCGCTCCGGGATCAGGCCCAGGTAGAGCAGGCTGTGAAAGCCCGCCACCAGCCCTCCACCGACAGCCAGCGGCAGCGCGTAGGGCCAGACGGTCGCATCCGCACGCAGGCTGGCCACACCCAGCACGATCGCCAGCGGGAACATGAAGGCGCGCTGGAACCAGCACAGATTGCAGGGCGCCTGACCCATGACTTCGCCGACGAACAGCACCGCGAGCGAGGCCAGCAGCGCGATGAGCCAGGCGGCGAACAAAGGTCCCCAGCCCGTCTGCTGGCGTGGCGGGGCCGCTTCCTCAGCCACGGGCAGTCTCCCCGTGGCGGATCAGCCGCGACGAGTTGGCCAGGATGCTGACGTCGACGGCGGCGTGCGCCGATCGAGCCGAAAGGCTATCGCGCACGGATGCGGTCGATGCGCTTGGAAGCGCGAAGGCGGACTCGTTTGGCGGAGGATGCGAAGCTTGGGTACGGCGTGTGCTCAACGGTGCGGTCCTTGACTTCGATCCCATTGGAAACCTTGAAGCAGGTACAGAGTCAAGACACGATGCAAGCTCCCCTGTCTGAACGCTTACTGGAGAACCATAAATCCGACAAGCTCAAGGACTAGTCAAATCGCTCCACCGTGAACCACGGGGAGACCCGATCGTGCATGGCGCGAACGACGGCAGTCTGCCCTGGTCTAATGTTCACCGGTTCCGGCATCAGATAAAGAGCTGGCCTCCAGTGCGAGGTCGCAGTCTGCGCGCGCGGATGATTCTCAAATGTCGTGGTCCGATCGACCCTCAGTCGCAGCCACTGAACGATGCCGTAGCACCTCCCTTCCACTGTCACCGGTATGCGAATTTGGGTGCATTGCGGCTCCCATTCTTTCTGTTGCTCGAAGTCAAATCTGAATGCTTCGGTTTCGTCACCAAGCAGGTCGATTTCAAGATCATCCCGCGCCAGCACGTGCCTTCTGGCGATCACCTGGTTGAACGCCGAGAGATCAAGGCCATCTACCGCTTCTACGCTCAAATTGGCACCAAGCCTCTCACCTCCAAACAGAGTGATCATCAGACTGGCTGAGGCCGGTATGATTCGACAGCCCGGTTGGAGTAGACGCCGCTTTGCGTCTTCAATGCTCGCCAGCACCCGCTCGCCAAGCAGCTCGCTTGAGAACAGTTCGAATACCAGCACATTTGCCCGCTCAGGAAGATCGGTTCCAAGTTGCAATTCTGTGGAGCGCTTCGGAATCAGGGAAATCTTCGAGGCCAATCCGTTGCTCTCGATAATCTTGCTCGCCATCCGTGCAACTAGTGGTTCGGCCTCGCAGGTTGTCAGGCTCATAGGGTCCATCCGTGCTGCAAACATGGATAGCAGTCCCGCGCCTGTCCCGATTTCGAGCACGCGCGAATCGGAATCGATTGCGGCGCGCAACGCACCCTGGTAGGCCTCGTTCCTGGCGTGGTCGTTTAGCATCGAGATATGCCAGAGCGGCACCTGCCGCTGCTGGACCTCAGCCAACCTGCGATGTGCGGCAACGAGGTCCGTGTCCGCTGCGATTGCCTCTTGAAACGCGGCCGTCGCTCCTGCCAGATCGCCGAGATGCTCCCGAGCAATCCCGAGATTGTTCTTCGCTCTTGCGTTAGACGGATCAATCTCCAGTACGCGCTCGTAGTGCTCAATAGAATCGGCATGCCGCTCGTTCATCTGGAGCAACCTACCGAGATTGAGACGAGCTACGGTCCAGTCGGCACGTAGCTCGATGGCCTTCCTGAAGCAGGCCTCTGCATCTTCAGTCTTGCCAAGTGATTGCAGAGTCAAGCCGAGGTTGTTATGCATCACGGCCACATTCGGCGCGAGCGCAACTGCCTTGCGGTGAACGGATTCCGCCTCGTCTCTACTGCCTAAGTCATCCAGCAGGCAACCAAGATTGGACAAGACTTCGGGACTATCCGGCTGAAAAGACAATCCCAGACGATAGGACTTCACAGCCTCCGGAAAGTAGCCGGCTTGCTGCAGAGCGCATGCATGGCCAAAGTGAGCTGCGGCGCTCGCGTGTCGCAGGTTCTTTTCTCGATGCTTCAGACTCAATGCCTCTCCAGCGCAGAGCACGACCGGGTTTATTAGTTGTAGGCACTATAGGAATCCTCCCCGAACAGCATTCGAACGAGGAGATGACAGTCCTGTCATATTGCTGGCGATCGAGGCGGAGTCGACCGACAAAGAGGCTGGCACGGCCGGGAGAGCTGGTACTGAACAGTTCGGCTAGTGCGATAGCGCCATTAGGCCATCCCCCGACGCGGAGAAGCGATCGAGAGGTTCCGACGCAAGGTAACCGTCCGGTCTGACCATCTTGTCGCCCTCGGCTAGTGCCGAGACGATAGCGTCCGCCAACACGATAGCGGACGCTTGGATGACAGCAGATAGCGTAGTTTTGGGTGTGCAGGAAGCGATGCCGGTCGAGCGCAGACGGCGGCGCCATTTCCCGCACGAGTTCAAGCGCGAGGTGGTGCAAGCGTGCCTGCAGCCGGGCATGAGTCTTTCGGGTGTCGCCCTGCACTACGGCTTGAACGCGAACATGGTTCGCAAGTGGGTCTTGCGAGACCGCGCCGGTGAAGCAGCGCCGAGCGTACCTGCGAAGCTCCTACCGGTCGTCGTTGCGCCGGAACCGACGGCCCGGGAACCGGCGGCGGGCGTGGAGATCGAGACCGCGCGGGGCGTCGTGCGCATACAGGGCCGAATCGATGCCAGCCTGATGCGCGTCGTGATCGAGTCGATGACAGCGCGATGATCGCCCCGCCCTCCGGCACCCGAGTATGGGTCGCCGCCGGCGTCACCGATATGCGCAAGGGGATGAACGGGCTGGCGGCGATGGTGCAGCTGTCACTCGGCGAGCAGCCGTTCTCGGGGGACGTGTTCGTGTTCCGGGGCCGGCGCGGCGATCAGGTGAAGCTCCTGTGGTGGAGCGGCGACGGGATGAACCTGTACGTGAAGCGCCTGGAGCGTGGTCGCTTTGTATGGCCGCAGGCGACTTACGGCACCGTGCATTTGAGCTGCGCACAGCTGTCGATGCTGCTCGAAGGGATCGACTGGCGGCGCCCGGTGCGTACCTGGCAACCGCAGGCGGCTGTGTAGCGCGAGAGCGGAATGGTGGCGCCGTGCCGGCGTTCACAATGCACGAGATCGCTGCGAGAATCTCGGCATGCAAGGCCACGCCAGCTACCTGCCCGAGGACGTCGAGACGCTCCAGCGTCTGGTGCTCGAGCAGCGTGCGGTGATCGAGGAGCGCGACGCAAAGCTCGCGCTGGCGCAGCAACACACGCTGCACCTGAGTGCCTGGATCGAGAAGCTCAAGCTCGAGATCGCACGCCTGAAGCGGATGCAGTTCGGGCGCTCCTCTGAGCGACTGGGCGAGCGCATCGAGCAGCTCGAGTTGATCGTCGAGGACCTCGAGGCAAGCCAGGCGCAGGCGCGCTCGGCGTCACCGCCGCCCGCTGTCGCGAAGGGCATCCCTGCGCGCAAGCCGCTGCCCGCGCAACTGCCGCGCGAGACTGTGCGCCACGAACCCGAGGCGAACTGCCCGGGCTGCGGCTCGGCGATGAAGACGATCGGCGAGGACATCGCCGAGATGCTCGAGTTCGTGCCGGCGCACTTCAAGGTGATCCGGCATGTGCGTCCGAAGCTGGCATGCCGCTGCTGCGAACGTGTCGTGCAGGTGCCGGCACCGAGCCGCCCGATCGATCGGGGCATTCCCGGTCCGGCACTGCTCGCGCATGTGCTGGTGTCCAAGTATGCCGATCATCTGCCACTGTATCGGCAGGCCGGCATCTACGCGCGAGCTGGCGTGGAACTGGAGCGCTCGACGCTGGCCGACTGGGTGGGCGCGGCGGCGCGCCTGCTCGATCCGCTGGTCGCAGCCCTTGGCAGGCACGTATTGGACGGGCACAAGCTGCACGCCGACGATACGCCGGTGCCGGTGCTACAACCGGGCCGCGGCACAACGAAGACCGGGCGGCTGTGGACCTACGTGCGCGACGATCGTCCGGCCGGCGATACCGCGCCGCCCGCCGTCTGGTTCCAGTACTCGCCGGACCGCAAGGCGATACGACCGGCCGAGCACCTGAAGCACTTCGCTGGAACCCTGCAGGCTGACGGGTACGCCGGCTTCGACCACTTGTATGCCACGGGCCGGATCACGGAAGCTGCGTGTTGGGCGCATGTCCGACGCAAGTTCTACGATATCCATCAGGCGAGCGCCTCTCCACTCGCTGCAAGGGCGATTGCGCAGATCGGTACGCTGTACGAGATCGAGCGCGAGATCCGGGGCAAGCTGCCCGATGAACGCCGCGCAGTACGTCAGGCGCGTGCCGGACCATTGTTGGACGACCTACGGCAGTGGCTGCAGGCGAGCCTATCGACGGTCTCGGGCAAAAGCGCCATAGCGATGGCGATCAAGTACGCGCTCACGCGCTGGGCAGCGCTGACCCGCTACGTCGACGACGGGCGCATCGACGTCGACAACAACGCAGCCGAACGTGCGATACGCGATGTGGCGCTCGGCCGGAAAAACTGGTTGTTCGCCGGCTCCGACGCGGGTGGCGAACGGGCCGCCGCGATCTACAGTCTGCTGGGCACAGCCAAGCTGAATCGTCTGGATCCCGAGCGCTATCTGCGAGCCGTGCTCGAACGGATCGCAGACCACCCGATCAACCGGATCGAGGAGTTGCTGCCGTGGCATCTCGAAGTGGATCGCGACGCGGACCTGCGCGAAGCGGCGTAACGCCGCGTTCGCCACAAGACGTCACTCAGCCGCTGGGCCACCTCACTGCGCTGATCGAAGCCGGCGGACACATCCTCGTCGGCCGGCTCGATCCGATTCCGCGCGCAGCCATCGCCTACGACGGCTCGACGGCGGTGGCGATGTTGCGCGGCCAGACAACCGAATCCGTACCGCAGTTGCTGGAACGCCTCGACATCGCAATCGCGCAAGCTTGGAGAAGCGGCTTGCGCGTTGACGACATCAACGCCTAGCCGTCAAGAATGGGACAGGCCGGACGATTACGTTGCTCCTGTCTTGGGCTCCGATAGTCGGGGATGCGCTCACCCTTGCCGCCGGTTTGCTGCGGACGCGACTCACGACATTCCTCGCCCTCGTGCTCGTGGCGAAGGGCGGTCGGTATCTGGCGATTGCCGGTGTCGTCGGGGCCCTGTCGCCCAACTAGATCGGGTACGGCGGATGAGCTTGGAGACGTCGGACTGGACCTGCTCGCCTACGGCATCCCGGAGCGAGGCGAGGGGGCCCGGCGACGAGCAGTGCCCGCAAACCCCTGCAACATAAGTCGGCCACAGTTCTCGGCAGATGCTGAAGCTGCTTGCCTGGTATTCCATAATTAGACTATAGTAAAAATATGGAAGAACATGAAATCATCAAGGCACTTGCCGCTCTGGGCCAGCCGGTCCGCCTGAAGGTGTTTCGCGCGCTTGTCGTGGCCGGTCAAGCTGGGCTCACACCGGGTGTGCTCGGCGAAAAGCTCGGCGTCCCCGCGGCAACACTGTCGTTCCACCTGAAGGAGTTGGCGGCCGCCGGGTTGGTGACGCAGGAACGCGCCAGCCGCAATCTCATCTACAGAGCTGACTACGACCGGATGAGCGGTCTGCTCGGCTATCTCACCGAAAACTGCTGCCAGGGGCAGGAATGCCTGGAACCCGCTACTACCTCTTGTGACTGCTGAAGGAGTCCTGTCGTGAAACGCTTCCACGTACACCTGCATGTTGAGAACCTGTCCGCAAACCTCGGCTTCTACTCGGAGATGTTCGGGGTCGAGCCGACGCGCATCGAGAGCGACTATGCAAAGTGGATGCTGACCGACCCGCCGGTCAACTTCGCCATCTCGACTCGGGGCAGCCAAACCGGGGTCGACCACCTCGGCATCCAGACCGACAACTCGGAGGAACTCGCCGAGATGAAACAACGCGCCCAGGCGGCTGACATGGCCCTGCTCGACGAAGGCGAGACCACCTGCTGTTATGCCCGTAGCGAGAAGCACTGGGTCACGGACCCGCAGGGCATCGCGTGGGAGGCGTTCCACACGCTCGACAACATCCCCGTCTTCAGCGAACGCGAAGCCGGCGTCCAGCCGGCCGCCGTGGCGACAGAAGCGCCCTGCTGCACCCCATCGACCCAGCGCGGCAAGCCGGTCGGTGTCGCGGTGAAGGCGAATTCGGCCTGCTGCTGAGAGACCCGCGTGCCGAGCACTTACAACGTCTTGTTCATCTGCACGGGCAACTCTGGTCGTTCCATTCTGGCTGAAGGATTGATGAACCATCTTGGCCGCAGTCGCTTCAAGGCTTGGTCGGCAGGCAGCCACCCGAGTGGGACGGTCAATCCGCTGGCCCTGCAGACCTTGGAGAAACTTCGGCTGCCGACCGAAGGCTATCGCAGCAAGGGCTGGGAGGAGTTCGCCCGGCCCGACTCCCCTCACATGGATTTTGTCTTCACGGTGTGTGACCAGGCCGCCGGGGAGGTGTGCCCCGTCTGGCCGGGCCAGCCGATGACCGCGCACTGGGGTTTGCCTGACCCGGCAGCCTATGAGGGCTCGCAGGACAGGAAGGCACAGGAGTTCTTGAACACGGCTGTGACCCTCAAACGGCGAATCGAACTGATGCTGGCCCTTCCGATGCAACGTCTGGATGCCATCGCGCTGCAACGCGAAGTGCGCGACATAGGCAGACAGTGAAGAGACCGGAATGACCACGAACGTACTGATTCTGTGCACTCACAACTCGGCGCGCAGCGTGCTGGCCGAGGCGATGCTCAACCACTGGGCGAAGAAGCTTGGCAAGGACCTGCGGGCGTTCAGCGCCGGAAGCGCCCCGAGCGGGCGCATCAATCCGTTTGCCCTCGAGGCGCTGCAAGCCGCGGGCATCGACACGGAAGGCGCCCGCAGCAAGAGCTGGGACGAATTCGCGGGCGAAGGCGCGCCGAAAATGGACATCGTCATCACGGTTTGCGACAGCGCCGCGGCGGAAGCGTGCCCGTACTGGCCCGGCAGCCCGGTCAAGGTGCACTGGGGATACCCCGACCCTTCGAATGCGCTTGGAGGCGACGAGGCGAAGCGTCAGGCCTTCGAGTTGACGCGCCAAGCTCTTGGCTACCGGATGCTCCAGCTAGTGCAGCTTCCCTTGCAAACCATGGGCAACTCCGAGCTACAGCGCGCACTCATCGACATTTCTGAAAACTGAATCAGGCTATGACAACTTCTTCTGCTGCCGGCACTATGCAGCCGCCGGCCGCCCCGGCCATCAACTTCTTCGAGCGCTACCTGACCGTCTGGGTGGCGCTGTGCATCGTCGTCGGCGTCGTGCTCGGGCAGATGCTGCCGGGGTTCTTCCAATCCGTTGCTGCAATGGAAGTGGCGAAGGTCAACATCCCGGTGGGGGTGCTCATCTGGGTGATGATTATCCCGATGCTGCTCAAAATCGACTTCTCCGCCCTCGGGCAGGTGAAGTCGCACTGGCGCGGCATCGGCGTGACGCTCTTCATCAACTGGGCGGTCAAGCCGTTCTCGATGGCCCTTCTCGGGTGGGTGTTCATCCGCCACCTGTTCGCGCCGATGCTGCCTGCCGAGCAGCTCGACAGCTACATCGCCGGACTGATTCTGCTCGCGGCGGCGCCCTGCACGGCGATGGTCTTCGTATGGAGCCAGTTATGCAGGGGCGACCCCTACTTCACGCTGTCGCAGGTGGCATTGAACGACGCCATCATGGTCGTCGCCTTCGCGCCCATCGTGGCGCTGCTACTCGGGCTGTCGTCCATCACCGTTCCGTGGGACACGCTGCTCACCTCGGTCGCGCTCTACATCGTCGTGCCTGTCATCCTGGCGCAGTTGTGGCGCAAGCAGCTCCTGCGCAAGGGCACAGCGCACTTCCAGCGTGTCGCAACCAGGCTCGGACCACTGTCGATTTCGGCGCTGCTGCTGACCTTGGTGCTGCTCTTCGCGTTCCAGGGCGAGTCCATCATCGAGCAGCCGCTCGTCATCGCTCTGCTCGCGGTACCCATCCTCATTCAGGTCATCCTGAACTCGGGCCTTGCGTACTGGCTTAACCGGAAGCTCGGCGTCGCGCACTGCGTGGCGGGCCCTTCGGCGCTCATCGGCGCCAGCAACTTCTTCGAACTGGCCGTGGCGGCGGCCATCAGTCTCTTCGGCCTGCACTCCGGTGCCGCGCTCGCGACGGTCGTCGGCGTCCTCATCGAGGTCCCGTTGATGCTCGCCGTGGTTGCCGTCGTGAATCGCAGCCAGAAATGGTACGAGGCAGGCGCACGAACCGCGGGAGCGCAGCGTGTTTGAGAACTCATCGTCCTTTTCTGCGCTCCAGGCCGACCTTTTCGATGTGCCAACGCAGGACCGCCTTCACGCCAAGTCCCCGTTCCAGCACCGGCCGCGCTTCCTGATGCTCTATGGGTCCCTGCGCGAGCGCTCGTACAGCCGCTTCCTGACGTTCGAAGCGGCCCGGCTGCTCGAGGCGATGGGCGGAGAAGTGAAGATTTTCGACCCGCGCAATCTTCCCTTGCCGGACGGCGAACCCGAGACGCACCCCAAGGTGCAGGAACTGCGCGCGCTCGCCAAGTGGTCAGAAGGCATGGTGTGGACCTCCCCCGAGCGGCACGGAGCGATGACCGGCATCATGAAAGCCCAGGTTGACTGGATTCCGCTTGCAGAGGGTGCGGTGCGGCCCACGCAGGGCAAGACGCTCGCCGTCATGGAAGTCTCGGGCGGCTCGCAGTCGTTCAACGCCGTCAACCAGTTGCGTGTGCTCGGCCGCTGGATGAGGATGATCACCATCCCGAACCAGTCCTCGGTGCCGAAGGCATTCCTCGAGTTCGAGGAGGCGGGGCGGATGAAGCCTTCCCCCTACTACGACCGCTTGGTCGATGTCATGGAGGAACTCTTCAAGTTCACCCTACTCACCCGTGAGGTCAGCGACTACCTGGTGGACCGATACAGCGAGCGCAAGGAAAGCGCCGAAGAGCTGTCCAAGCGGGTCAACCAGCCGGCTGTCTAGCCAACTCGCTGTGCCCGCTCCCGCTCGAAACCACTGTCGGTGTTTCGGCCGTCCTGGAACCTATCGATGCTTGTGTAATTTCTGATACCGAAAGCGTCCGGTGCTCAGCCCGTTTTGCGTGTGTCCGGCAGCGGTCGCACGCAAACGGCCACGACGAACGGGGACGGCACCAACGGCCGAGGCGCACTGAGAAGTGCAACCGATAGTGACTGCAACCGCGATGCAGCACAGTCCGACGGCGCGGCCGCTACATTGCAGCAACTGATTCCAGCTACTTCAGAACATAGCGCACCGTTCCTGCCGCGTTGCCAGGCATTCGCACGACGGCCACTACCTTGGTTCCTACGCCCACCGTAAAGCTGCCCGTTGCCTCCAACCGATCGCCCGCCGGCTTGAGCTCCACTTCCTGCTTCTGTGAACCGCTCAGCAAGGTCAGCTTTGCGCTTGCGCCGCTCGGGTCCATTGGCTTGCCGTGGTCGCGCAAGTACAGCTGCAGAAGCTCTGGCTTTGCAACCAGTTCGTAGTCGACGTCCCGCACCTCGACCACCTGTCCACCGTGCAGCGGTTCGTGTTCGTGCCCGTGCTGGTGATTGTCCGCAGCGAAACTTGGGCTCGCGGCGGCGAGTGCCAGCGCCAGGGCAATCAGCATACGACTTGGTCTCATTGGGAGTTCTCCTTTTGGTTGGTCGAAGATCAGAACGCGCCGCCCTCACGGTCAGCCAAGAGCCGCTCAGTATCACGACGGCCGAACAGCCAGAACATGGTCGGTGTGAGGAAGGTGTCGAGCAGCGTCGAACTGATCAGCCCTGAAAAGATCACGACGGCGACCGGATGAAGGATCTCGGTTCCGGGCCGCTCGGCCTCGAAAAGCAGCGGCGCCAAGGCGAACGCCGTTACCAGCGCGGTCATCAGCACCGGTGACAACCGCTCGAGCGAACCACGCACGATCATCTTGTGATCGAAGTTTTCGCCCTCGATGCGCATCAGGTTGATGTAGTGACTCACCTTCAAAATGCCGTTACGCACCGAGATGCCGGCCAGCGTGATGAAGCCGACCAGCGCCGCAATCGACAGCGGCTGCCCCGAAAGCCAGAGGCCAATCACCGCGCCCACGAGCGCGAGCGGAATGTTGGCCATGACGAGGGCCGACAGCGTCGCTGAACGGTAGCGGCTGTAGAGCACGACGAACATCAGGACCAGCGACACGACAGACAGCAGTCCGACGACCCGCGACGCCTGTTCCTGGGCTTCGAACTGTCCGCCCAGTGTGATGAAATAACCTTCCGGAAGGGGGGTGTCGGCAACGACCTGGCGAATGTCGTCGACGATGTCCGACAACGGACGGCCCTGCGCATTGGCAGAGAGGACGATGCGGCGCCGGCCGTCGTCGCGACTGATCTGGTTTGGACCATCGCCCTCTTCGATGGTCGCCACCCTCGACAAGGGCACGCGGCCATTCGGTGTCTCGATCAGAATTCGGCGCAGGCCCTCGATCGAACGTGCGGATTCGGGCAGCCGCACGACCAGCGCGAAGCGCCTGCTGCCTTCGATGATCTGCGCAACCTGCTCGCCTTCGACCAGGTTCTGCAAGGTCGACAGAATCTGCGGGGCGGGAATGCCATACTGCGCGGCGGCCCCGTAGTCGACCCGCACCTTGATCTGTGGCGCCAGCACCTGCTTCTCGATCTCGAGATCCGCAACCCCCGGGATCTCCGCGAGTTTGGCGCGCAGCAGATCCGCCTGGCCGCGCAAGGTGTCAAGGTCTTCCCCGAAGATCTTGATCGCGATCTGCGAGCGTACGCCGGAGAGCATGTGGTCGATTCGGTGCGAGATCGGCTGGCCGATCGAAATCGCGGCTGGTAGGTTGACCAGCCGCGACCGGATGTCCGCCGAGATCTCACCCATCGTGCGCTCGAGTTCCGACGCGGGTTTCAGTCCGACATCCAGCTCGCTGACGTGCACGCCTTCCGCATGCTCGTCCAGCTCGGCCCGCCCGCTGCGACGACCGACGTGAGTCACCTCCGGGACCTGCGCGACCAGCACCTCGGCCTGCCGAGCGAGCGCAGACGATTCGGACAGGGTCACGCCCGGGTTGAGCCGCAGGCCGACCAGCAGCGTACCTTCGTTAAAGGGCGGCAGGAACGTGGTCGGAAACAAGGGGACCGCGGCGCCGGCGAGCAGCACGGCGAGCGCTCCTGCAGCGACTGCAACCTTCGGGTGACGGAGCACGCTTTGTAGCGAGCGACGATAGCCGGCCTTCAGCCATGCCAGCAGGCGCGTGTCGCCGTGATCGAGCGACTTCATGTTCGGCAGCAGGTAGTACGACAGCACCGGGGTGACAGTGACCGACACCACCAGAGAGGCCAACGTGGACACAATGAAGGCGATGCCCAGGGGCACGAACAGCCTGCCTTCCATCCCTGGCAGCGCGAACAGCGGCAGGAAGACCAGAACGATGATGATGGTCGCGTAGAGGATCGCGGACCGCACCTCCATCGTCGCCTGCGCAACGAGTTCGATCGGATGGAGCCGGTGCTCGGGGTGCTTCGCGCGGTTCTCCTTCAGGCGGCGCAGCACGTTCTCGACCCCCACGACCGCATCATCGACAAGGCCGCCGATCGCGATCGCCAGGCCGCCGAGCGTCATCGTGTTGATCGACAGTCCGAAGTACCGGAACACGAGCGCGGTGATGAAGATCGACACCGGAATTGCCGTTAGCGCGATCAAGGTCGGTCGCACGGTGCCGAGAAAGAAGAAGAGCGTCGCCGCCACGAAAATCGCCGCGCCGATCAGCTTGCCCTGCAGCGTGTTGATCGAGGCCTCGATGAAGCTGGCCTGCCGGAACGTGACCCTCGGTGCTTCCATGCCCGTTGGCAGCGACTTCTGCATGGCCTCGAGCGCTGATTCGATCGAACGGGTCAGCTGGATCGTGTCCGCCGTGGGCTGCTTCTGAACGCCCAGGATCACAGCCGGCTTGCCCTCGAAGCCCGCGTCGCCTCGCTTGATCGCCGGAGCAAACGTCACTTCGGCGATCTGCCGCAGCAGGATCGGCTGCCCGTCGGTGGCGGTCAGCGCGAGATTCTGGAGGTCATCGACGCGTGAGGTGCGCCCGAGATTCCGGATCAGGTACTCGCGCCCGTTCAGTTCCAGGAAGCCACCCGAAGTGTTCGACGAATAGCCCTTCAACGCCGCTTCGAGTTGTTCGTGCGAGATGCCGAGTTCAGCCATGCGTGTCGTGTTCGGCTGGACCTGGTACTGCCGGACTTCGCCGCCGATCGGGATGACCTGGGCCACGCCGGGAATTGCCAGCAATCGGGGTCGCAGGACCCAGTCGGCGTACTCGCGAACCTGCATCGGCGAGATCTTGGCCGTGTCGATCGGGATCGCGATCTGCATGATCTCGCCCATGATCGAGCTGATCGGGCCCATTCGAGGAATGGCGCCCTCGGGCAGGCCTTCCTCCATCGACGAGAGCCGCTCGGACACCATCTGCCGGGCGCGGAAGATCTCGGTGTTCCAGTCGAAGGTGACATAGATGAACGAAAGCCCCGAGCTCGATACCGAGCGCACCGTTTCGACACCCGGAAGACCGTTCATCGTCGTCTCGAGCGGGAAGGTGATCAGCTGCTCGACCTCCTCGGCAGCCATGCCGCCGGCCTCGGTCATGATCGTGACGGTCGGCTTGTTGAGGTCGGGAAACACGTCGACGGGCGTATTCATCAGCGTGAACGCGCCATAGCCCATCAGCACGATGCTCGCGATGATGACCAGCAAGCGGTTGCGCAGGCTGTTTTCCAGAAGCCACTTGAACATCGATCGGGCCTCGGCTCAGCGGATCTGGTTGATGAGCGTCGCGCCGTCCGTGGCGACGCGCTCGCCGGCCTTCAGGCCGGCGGTTACCGCAACCTCGGTGCCGTTCAGCGGCTCGAAGCTCACAACTCGCGGCACGAAAGCTTCGGGCGCAGTCTTGACCCAGACGATCGTCTGGTTGGCGGGGTTCCTCATCAAGGACGCCGCTGGCACGCTCACGCCGCGCACGGTGCTACGCGTCTGCGCGACGACCTTGACTGGCTGGCCGACCGCAAGTCCAGCAAGTGCGTCGCTCTCAGCACTGAAATAGAGCGGGATGGCCTGCTCGCGCAGGCTTCGACCGGCACCGACGAACTTCAGTGCTATCTGATCGTCGCCAATTGCAAGGCTTGCTGATTCGATGTCCGCGGCGATGGCGGGTTCGTAGGCCAGGGCTTCAACCCGAAGCCGGGACGGGTCGACGATCTCGAACACCACCTCCCGAGCATCGACGATCTTTCCGGCGACCGCTCGACTCGCTGCGATGACGCCCGAAACAGGCGCCACCAGTTCCTCGCGGCCGCTCAACCCCCGGTTTACTGCTCCGGCCCGCGCACGAAGGCTCGCGAGCTCGCTCTCGGCGGCCTCGATTTCCTTCCTCGGGACCGTTTCCGACAGTTCCCGCAGGCGTGCAAGACGCTTCTCGGCCAGCGCCCGCGCGGCGTTGAACTCCGCAAGCTGCGCCGCCTGGTTCGAGCGTTCGATAGGATCGGCCGTGGGGACGACCCAGGCGAGCACGCCCCCTTTCTTCACCGCCTGTCCGACGTTGGGCAGCCCCGACGGACCGCCTTCGATGCGGCCGGCGACCGAGGGCTGAACGATGCCCCCGGCGTTGGGGTCCATCGTCACTTTGCCCGCGAGCTCGACTGCGCGCGGCAGATCGCCTGCTTCCGTCACGATCGTCCGAACGCCGATCTGTCGTTGCGCGGGCTTGGGCAGGAATACGCTTCCATCGGGAAGTCGTGTCGGGCCGTTGCCGGACACCGGTGCCGCAGTTTCGTCTCCGTGGTCATGACCTTCCCCGGCCATTGCGGGGAGCAAGCCTGTAATCAGAGCCAGGCAGAGAGCGGCCAGCACAATCCGCGCGATCATGCGACACCTGCGAAACGTTTGTTGCGGGTAGAACGAATCTTCCTTGTCATCCAGGCAACGAGCGCCAAGGCGATCGCGGCCGCACCTGCCCAGGTCGCGTATTCCTGCCAGCCATGGGAATGCTCGTCCGCTTCGACCGTTGCCTCAGCATGCAGGTCGAGCTCGCCGGCTAACAGGTCGGATTCGTTTCCTGCCTGAACACTGACCATGACCGGGACAAGCCCGGGCCCCGGTCTGCTTATCAGCATCGCGTCGTACTCGCCCTCTCCATGAGCCTGCACAGGTACCTTCACATCGCCGATCTCGAGTTCGAGTTCGGCGTTCGGTACCGGGCTGTTATCGGCGAAACGATCGAGGTAAAGCGTGAGCCGGTTGCCGTCGAGCACGCCCACCAGTTCGAAGGTCTCGGAAACGGCGGCGAAACGCGGCAGCGCCGGCCCTGAGGCAGTCGCTGGCTCGTCGCCGTGGTCGTGGCCGTGGTCGTCCTGTGCATGTGCGGGCAGGGCGGCGACAAGAAGCGGCGCCGCGGCGATCGCCCACCCGGCAAAACGGGTCCTGAAATTCATTGGGAATGTTCTCGTCCGGGTCATTCGGGAAGCAGGCCAAGGGCTTGTCTGAGGGCCGAGATGGCAGCAGCCACTTCGATCCGCGTGAGCGAAACCTGCCGGTTCGCCTCGGCGGCCTCCAGTTCGATCAGCAAGCGCCTGGGCAGGTCGGTCTCGCCGAGGCGAAACGACTTTTCGAAGAAGCTGCGCGTTTCGCGTGCGAGAGCCGCGCGGCGCTCGGCGGCAGCGAGTTGAATGCGCGATGCCTCGAGGCGCTCGCGCGCGCCGTCTACTCGAGCCCTCAGCCGCCCACGTTCCAGTTGCAGCTCGCCTTCGGTCTCGATCAATTCGGCTTGCGCGTCGGCAACCCGCGCGCGGTGGCGTGCGTCGGAGCCGAGAGGAATGCGCACACCGAGCGTGAGCGCTGTCCCCCATCGCGCCCCGAATTCGTCTCGCTCGCGCGTCGCCGCAAGGGTCAGTTCGGGGTTCGCCCGCCTGCGAACCGCTGCCAGTTCGGTCTCGCGCTGCGCGACTTGCGTCCGGTCTGCCAGTTCCCCCACGCTCGGATGCCCAAGTTGCAAGGCGGCAAGATCGGCGGGAGTCTGCGGCAGCGGTTCCGGGGCCGCTGCCGACTTTACCGTTTCAGCAACGGGGATCCCAGTAAGCGCGTGCAATTGCTGGCGGGCCGCGGCGAGCGCGCGCGCAGACTCGGCGAGGGCCGCCTGAGCAGAGGCAACGGCGCCATCAGCCTGGCGTTGGTCGGCTTGCGCAAGGTCGCCGGCTCGCACTCGCCGGGCAACATCGACGGCGAGTTGACGAGCGTTGGCCAGCCTTGCTTGCACGACTTGTATCTCGACCTGAGCGCGCTGCTGCAGCCACCATGCTTCGCGCACCGCTTCAGCCACGCGAAGCCGAGCGGCCAAGGCCCGGCTCGAGGCCGCGGACAGTTGGGCGTCGGCCAAGGCGCCGGCGCGCAAACGTTCCCCCGGCAACCAGAGCGGGACTGCAATGCCCGCTTCGTACTCCTGAGCGCCATGGTCCCCGGTAAGCTGGTCGGTTTTGGCCAGGACATCGATGGCGGGCGCTTCAGGGGTCCAACGGTTCGCGATCTCGCGTCTGGCGGAGGCGGCGTCGCGCCGGAGGTCGAGCGACTGCGCTTCGGGTTGGCGCACCCAAGCCGCTTCGAACGCTTCCTTCAGCGTTGCGGGCCGATCGGGGATAGGCGCGGAAGGCGGCGGTGCGCAGACTGCGCTCGCCGCTAGCGACAACAGGGCGCAGCCTAAGAAGCCGCGTGCTCGAAATCTTCGGGACATCCGATTCTCCGGTGAAAGACAGCCACACGGTGGAATCGGCGGGGTGCGAACGTTTGGATCACAAGACGAGACGTCCGGCGGCAACCAGGCGGTGCCGCGCTACCAGACGAAACGGAAAGGATTGGTGCCCCCGCCGATCAGGCAGGGGTCGACCAATTGGGGAGTTCGGGCTCGGAAGGGTGCCCCGCGGCACGTGCATCACGGGGCGAAGGCGCAGACGCGATTGAGACGGATGCGTCCGGCAGAAGAAGCGGCTCGTGCATCACCGCCACAGAACTCGCATGGCAACCGGCGCAATCAGCGTGTACCACCCCCGCCTGCTGCCCGGACGATTTGTCGCTTTCGTCGACACCCCATGCGGCGCGATGCTGGTGCTCGTGGTGCCCGAAATGCCGAGCCGCGGCGCCAGTCTCATGTTGGCAATACGCGCTCGCCGCAGCCCAGCCGAACTGCAGCGGCAGTAGTACCAGGAAGAGAATCGAGATCCAGCGCTTCACGGAGGCAATTATAGCGGGGTACGACGCTTAGCCGGGGCGATACAAATCTTCCAAACGGCGCTGCTCTTCGGGGCTCACGTTCAACGATTGCTGCCCCGTACTTTCAGATCTCCCGCCAACGACGGCGCCTGGCTGCGGGGAGATACGCCGCAGGTACACCAGGCTGCCATCGGCTTCTGCGCGCTGGAGGTAGTACCAACTGCCGTCGGCCTGGCTTCCCTCCAACTCCCGCACGACATCGGCGCGGCTTGTACCCGTTGTCGCGTGATCTGGATGGTAGGAGTAGCCGGCTTCCGAGTTTACAGGGTGCCAGACTGAGCTGGCGCTCGAGATCCCGGGAAGTGCCAAGGCGCCAACGAGGACGGCGAAAATCGCGGAGGGTCGAGCATTCATGTCGGTTTCCTTTCATCAGTGGACAGCACGAGCGCCGAGGTGCCTTTCGGGAAGCCAGCGGCTCGGGGTGCTTGAACTATAGGCAGGCAGGTTCGACAGAATCCGTACGGCTTGATTACGGTTTCGTAATCGCTGGCCCTGCCATTCGCGCCGATAATTGTCAGATGCGGATTTTGGTCATCGAAGACGAGTTCAAGCTTGCCCAGTACCTGAAGAAGGCGCTGACCGAGGATGGCCACGTAGTCGATGTCGCTCACGACGGAATCGACGGCCTGCATCTCGCGCGGGAAGGTCGCCACGACCTCGTCCTTCTGGACGTGATGTTGCCGGGGATAGACGGCTTCGACGTACTTTCCGAACTGCGGCAAACCAAGGACGTCCCCGTCCTGATGCTGACCGCGCGTGACAGGGTCGAGGACAGAGTCAGAGGGCTACGCGATGGTGCCGACGACTATCTTGCGAAGCCGTTCGCGCTCTCGGAGCTGCTCGCCAGGGTCCACGCCCTCCTTCGACGCGGGTTCGGCAAGGGCAACGGCGATCAGCGGACCTCCCTGGCACTGGGCGATCTCGAACTCGATCTTGTCCGCCGTAAGGCGACCCGCGGCGGCAAGCGACTCGACCTCACCCCGAAGGAGTTCGTATTGTTAACGCTGCTGTTGAGACGCAAGGGCGAAGTGCTGTCGCGCACAGCTTTGGCCGAACAAGTGTGGGACATGAACTTCGACAGCAACACCAACGTCGTCGAGGTGGCCGTTCGGCGGCTGCGAGCGAAGCTGGACGATCCGTTCGGGAAAAAGCTGCTGCATACCGTACGGGGCGTTGGCTATGTGCTCGAGCTTCGCGAACCATGACGGCTCGCCGACCAAGATCGTTGCGGCGTTGGTTGTCCTGGTGGCTAGCCGCGCAAACATTCGTGGGACTCGGCATCGTTTGCACGGTTATCTATTTCGTCACGAGTCTGAGCCTTGCTGCAAGGCAAGACGACGAGTTCGTGCTGAAGAAGGAAACGATTCAGCACCTGATCGGTGAAGCGCAAAGCCGAGCGGACATGGCAAGCGTGGCGCACAAACTGGACGACCTGCGGGTCGGCCATCCAGAGTTGCACATACGGATCACCTCCGCCGACGGACAAGCGCTCTACGGTTCGACAGCAGCTGAACGGCCTGCTTCCATGTCCACCCGTTTCGAGAACTTCAGCGCCTCTACGCCTTGGTCGAGTGCCGGGCCACTTCAGGTGGAATTGGAACTCGACACAGCCGTCGACGCTCGCCTGCAACGGGCGCTCGCCTGGGCCTTGCTGGCATGCACGCTCCTGGGGGCGTTGCTCGTTTCACTCGGGGGTGCCTGGCTTGTCGGACGGGCGCTTGGGCCGGTGCGCCAGTTGACACGTCAGGCCGCGGCGCTGGGCTCCAAACCCGTCGGCGAGCCGCTGGACGGTTCTGCGCAAGCCGAAGAGCTGCAACCGCTGATTCGCCAGTTCAATGCGCTGCTCGAGCGGCTCGGGCTTGCCTACCGTCAGCTGGACGGATTCAACGCCGACGTTGCCCATGAACTTCGAACCCCGCTTGCGACGCTGATCGGAGAGACGGAGCTGGCGCTGAAACGCAAGCGCGAGTCAACCGAGCTGGTGGCGGTCCTGGAGTCCAATCTCGAGGATCTCAATCGCATGTCGGGCCTCATCAACGACATGCTGTTTCTTTCGAGAGCTGACCGTGATTCGAGCGCGCGACGTTCGCCGGTACAGAGCCTGGCAGCGCTCGCCGAGACTGTTCGCGAGTACCACGAGGCGGCACTGCAGGAGTCCGGACTCGAAGTCTCGGTCGTGGGCGACGCCGCGGGCAACTTTGACGCCGCGCTGCTCAGGCGCGCTCTGTCCAATTTACTCTCCAACGCGACGCGCTACGCCGGGCCGAACACTACGATCAAGGTCTTCGTTCGGCGTTCATCGCCGGATTTCGTTTCCGTTTCGGTGCAGAACGTTGGCGCGCCGATCGATCGGGAGCATCTTCCCCGGCTGTTCGAGCGCTTCTATCGCATCGATCCGGCCCGTCAGCAAAGCCAAAATAACCACGGCCTCGGATTGTCCATCGTCGCTGCAATCGCATGGATGCATGGCGGCGAGCCTTTCGCGCAGTCCGAGCAAGGTCTCACGACCATCGGGTTCACGCTCTCAACCGTCGACGCGTCGAACCCGTCAGCCCGCGCCTCGAGGCCCAACCAGCCGCAGCCCGTTGAAGACGACGAGCAGGCTGGCTCCCATGTCGGCCGCGACCGCCATCCACATCGTCGCGCTACCAAAGACGGCGAGCAGCAGGAAAACTGCCTTGATACCGAGCGCAAGCACAATGTTTTGCCACAGCACGGCGTGCGTTCGGCGTGATAACGCGATCGCCTCGGGGATGCGCCGAAGATCATCGTTCATGATGACGATGTCGGCTGCTTCCATTGCCGTGGCGGTGCCGGCAGCGCCCATTGCAATCCCCATGTCGGCACGAGCGAGCGCGGGTGCGTCGTTGATACCGTCGCCGGTCATGGCCGTCGTGCCGTAGCGACGTTGCAGGTCTTCGATCGCCGCGAGCTTGTCTTCGGGCAGCAGATTTCCACGATCATCATCGATGCCGGCCTGCCCCCCGATCGTGCGGGCCGTCGCCCTGTTGTCGCAAAGCAGAAGACGACTGAGGCGGTCTTCATCAGTCTTGTCGAATGCAATTGCTTCGATTGGGCCCCTTGCATGTGACCGATGCTCGGCATCATCCTCACACAGCCGTGTCGAGAGGTTGGCCGGCCCGGCACTGCTTGCCGTGTTTTGCTGATCCAGCAGCAGCCGCAACCAGCCCTGCCATGGCCAATGCAACGAGCGGCCAAAGTCCCCACCTTGAAAGCCAGACGGCGTAAGGTGTGGCGCCGATGCGTCCATTGACTGTAATTTCCAGTCGCCCCTCAACATTCGATGGCAACCGTGCCTTCACTTGTCCCTGGTGGTCAATCGCTGTTGTCGCACCGGTATTGGTCGCCCGTAGCACGGGGCGCTGAAACTCCATTGCGCGCAGCCGGGAGACCTGCAGATGCTGATGCTGCGCCTGGGAGAACTCGAGGTGACGCGGACGCCAGCTCCCGAACCAAGCGAAATTGCTGGCGTTGACCAACACGGTCGCCGCCGCCTCGCCGACGACACTATCGACGAAATCCTCACCGAACAAATCCTCGTAGCAGATGAGCGGGCGCACACGCTGGTTTGCCACCGCCAACGATGACGCGTTGACGCCGGGCATCTGCTGCCCGATCGGGATGTCCATCATCGCGACGAACCAGTCGAACCCCGAGGGCACGTACTCACCGAACGGCAGTAGATGTCGTTTGCCGTATCGATAGCCCAAGGGGTCCGCAAGGCCATTGCGGTCGGTCAAGCCCACCAAGGCATTGCTGTAACCCGCTTGCTCGTCGCCCACGAAAATGCCGACCAGTGCGGCCCGGCGGCCGTCCGCGAATGGTGCAGAAAGTTTGTTCTTTAACCCCGAGTCCAGTTCCTCAGACGCGAGCGGAATCGAAGATTCCGGCGTAACGACCAATGTGCCCCGGCTCGCCGCAAGCGCATCTTGATGCCACCGCAAGATGCGCTCGATACCCCGCTCGGTGAACTTCTCCTGCTGCTCGACGTTGGGCTGCAGCAGCGTCACCGACAATGCACCGCTACTGCGAGTGAAGTGCTGCGGCAGCATGAAACCCAGCAGCAGGACCAGAAGCGGCGCCGCAAGAGTGCGAGCCGCGGCGGCCGTCCCGGAGGACCTGGCTGCCCATGCGTATGCCAGCGCCGCAGCGACCCAGGCCGAAAGCAGACTGATCCCGTAGACACCCACCCAAGGAGCCCAGTACGTCAGAGGGCCAGACGTGTGGGCGTAGCCGCCCGCCGCCCAGGGAAAGCCGCTGAAGAAGGTCCCCCGCGCGAGCTCGGCAAGAAGCCAGAACGCGGCGAATGCAATGGGCGGGGCGCCAACCCGGCGGCGGATCATCGCCCAACCCCCTGTCGCGATGGCGTAGTACAGCGCGAGGCCACCGCCCAAGGCTGCAGTGGCCAGCGTTGCCGCCCAAGAGGGCATGTTCCCGTAGCGCTGCATGCTGATGAACACCCACCAGAGACTGCTCGTCAGCCAGGCAACACCGAACAACCAGCCGAGCAAGGCGGCCCGGACAGCGCTTGCGGTCGAAACGGCGTGCACCAGCAGCGCGAGCGCGAGCAGTTGCATCCACCATGCACCGCCCGGGGTCAAAGAGACGCTGTGCAACAGCCCGCCAACGGTGGCAAGAACGGCCGGCACCCAGGGCTTGCTCATGGAGCTTCCGTGCAGTGTGGACCGTTCGACATCGAGCCACATTCAGTCATCCGGATCCCAGAAGTCGGCTTGCTTGCGAAAGGGGCGCTGCCGAATGCTTCCGAGGCCACAAGCGTCCAAGGCCTGCTTGCTCGAATTGAGCCAGGTCGGTGAGGGAAACGCCAGATGCTGCGTCAAGCGGGCCAGGAGACCCAGCCCATGCCCGATGTCACAAGGATCAGTGCACCGAATGCGATCCGGTACCAACCGAACGGGCTGAAGGTGTGCGTCGAGACGTAACGGATCAACCAGCGGATGCAGGCGAGCGCGCTGAAGAAGGCCACCCCGGTGCCCGTGAGAAACAGCGGAATATCCTCGGCCCGCATCGAATCTCGGTGCTGCCACAGCGAGTAGCCTGCCGCGGCGAAGAGGGTCGGAATGCCGAGGTAGAAGCTGAACTCAGTGGCCACCTGCCTCGGCAGTCCCAGGAGCATCGACCCGATAATCGTGGCACCGGAGCGGCTGGTGCCCGGCACCAGGGCCGCGCATTGGACGAGACCAATGCGAAATGCGTCTCGGGGCGTGAGGTCGTCCACGGTCCGGATCTCGGGGCGGTCTGCGGCCCGGGCGAAGCCCTGCCGAGGCGAGCGTTCGACCATCAGGATGATGAGACCGCCCAACACGAAGGCCACGGCGACCGTCGTGGGATTGAAGAGGCGAGCCTTGATGAACGAACCAAACAACAAGCCGAGGATGGCCGCCGGCAGGAAAGCCAGCAGCAGATTGAACGCGAACTGCCGGCGCGATGGGTCGGATGTCAGCCCAAGGGCCGTTGCCGCGAGCCGCGCCCGGTAGTGCCAGACCACTGCGAGCATGGCACCAGCCTGGATCGTGATCTCGAACACTTGAGCAGCGTGGTTGCCGAATCGCAGCAGCGACGACGCCAAGATCAAGTGTCCTGTCGAAGAGATCGGCAGGAACTCGGTCACACCCTCCACAATGCCCAATAGGGCCGCCTTGGCAAGCAGTAGCAGATCCACGCGCAGCTCCGGTGCGTTCTAACAGTGTTGGCAGATGCCCGCCCGTCGGTTCCACCGTGCCGACATGGACGCCCAACCACTGCCGATGGTCAGCACCGACCTGTCGGATGCTTCGCGCTCACCCATTCGCTTCGCGGGCCTGTTTCCTGCCGAAAAGCTCATGGAGCACGATCAAGGCCGCGCCCAAGGTGATGCCGATGTCCGCCACGTTGAAGGCCGGCCAGTGGTGCGGCCCCCAGTGAACGTCGATCCAGTCCACCACCGCCCCGCGCGCAACCCGATCGATCATGTTCGCCAAGGCGCCCCCCAGGATCAGCCCGAAGCTGATCCGTTCCGTGCGCGAGGTGCCGGGACGCCGGATCCTGAAGACCAGGAACACCGAGGCCGCCAAGGCGATCACGATGAAGAAGAACCGCTGCCAGCCGCCAGCGTCGTGCAGGAAACTGAAGGCCGCGCCCCGGTTCAACACATGCACAATGTTTAGGACCGGCAGCCACGCGTGGCTTGCGCCATACTCGACCCAGGCCACGATGGCCGCCTTCGTAGCAACGTCGACGGCCACGACCAGTGCCGCCAGCAGAAACCCAAGGCGAATGCTGCGATCAGCCGGCATGCTCACGGTCGGTGGACGCCGAACCTCTTAACAACCGCAGGCCGTTGAAGACCACGGCCAAGCTCGCGCCCATGTCAGCGAGGATGGCGAGCCACAAACTGGCATGGCCGGTGAAGGCCAGCACCATGAAGACGGCCTTGGTGCCGATCGCAAACGCGATGTTGGCCTTCAGCACGCCGCCCACGCGGCGTGACAGTGCAATGAACTCGGGCAGCTTGCGCAGGTCGTCCTTCATCAGCGCTACATCGGCAGTTTCGATCGCGATGTCAGTGCCGGCAGCACCCATTGCGAAACCGACGTTCGACTTGGCCAGCGCCGGCGCGTCATTGACGCCATCGCCCACCATGCCCACCGGCGCCCGCGCCGCGAGTTCCTCGATCGCTACCAGCTTGTCGTGCGGCAGCAGGTCGCCGCGGACGTCGTTGATACCGACCTGCGCTGCCACCGCTTGGGCGGTCTTGTGGTTGTCGCCGGTGAGCATCACCGGCTCGACGCCCAGCCGCTGGAGTGCCGCCACCGCTTGCTTGCTGCTGTCTCGAATCGTGTCGGCCACCGCCAGGACGGCCAGCGCCTGCTTGTCGGTTGCCAGCACGACCGCCGTCTTGGCCTGCGCTTCCAGCTGCTCCAACAGCTTGCGAACCTCCTCGCTGTCCACCCCGAGCTCGTTGGCCAGCCGGTGGTTGCCGATATAGTAGGTCTGGCTGTCGATGTCGCCCTTGACACCGCGCCCGGCCAAGGCCTCGAAGCGCTGCACGCTTGCGTGCGGCCGGTCGCCGTAGGCGGTAACGATCGCAGTGGCCACCGGGTGCTCGGACAAGGCATCCAGGCTAGCCGCGATTCGCAGCACTTCGTCCTGGGACAGCGAGCCCAGTGGCACGGTGTCGGTCAGCGCCGGCCGGCCGTGGGTCAGCGTGCCGGTCTTGTCCAGCGCCACCGCGCGCAGCAAACGCCCTTGTTCCAGGTACAGGCCACCCTTGACGAGGATGCCGCGACGTGCAGCCGCAGCCAAACCGCTGACGACCGTCACCGGGGTCGAGATCACCAGGGCGCAAGGACAGGCGATCACCAGCATCACCAGCGCCCTGTAGGTCCAGTCGAACCAGGCCCCGCCGAAGAACAGCGGGGGGATCACGGCAATGGCGATCGCCAGCGCAACGACCACCGGCGTGTAGATGCTTGCGAAGCGGTCGATGAACCTCTGCGTCGGTGCCCGCTGACCCTGGGCTTCCTGGACTGAGCGGGCGATGCGATCGAGGGTCGTCTCACCCTTTCGCGAGCGCACCTCGAACTCAAGGGCCCCGCGCTCGTTGATCGTGCCGGCGAACACAGTGTCGCCCGGGTTTTTCTCCACCGGCATGCTTTCGCCGGTGATGGGTGCCTGATTGACTGCCGAAGCGCCAGAGACTACGACGCCGTCCAGTGCGATGCGTTCACCCGGTCGCACCCGAATGATGGCGCCGACCCGCACCGTCTCGGCCTTGACTTCCTCCCAGCGCCCGTCGGCTTGCCGGACCAGCGCGCTCTCCGGCGCCAGATCCATCAGCTTGCGAATCGCGTTGCGCGCCCGGTCCAGGCTGAGCGCTTCGATCATCTCGGCGATGCCGAACAGCCAGATGACCACCGCCGCTTCCGGCCATTGGCCGATCAAGGCGGCACCAATGACCGCGATCGTCATCAGCAGGTTCATGTTCAGCGACAGCGTGCGCAGCGCAATCCAACCCTTCTTCAGGGTCTCGATGCCGCCCAGCGCAATGGCGGCCAGCGACGCCGCTACCACCGGCCACGCCGAATCGCCCATCCCGGAGAACGCCAGGACTTCCGCACCGACCGCCAGCACGCCGGCAGCACCCATGCGCAGCCACTGCGCCCTGGAGATGCCGGTGCCGAACTCCCGTGTGACGGCTGGTGCCGGCTGGTTGCGGTCGCGCAGCACCGGCGACATGCCCAGCCGCTCGATGGCGGCGGTGATCGGCGCCTCGTCCGACAGCGAATGACTGACGGCCAGCGTGCGGCTCATCAGGTCGAACTGCAGGGCGCTGACGCCGGGCATGCCCTCCAACGCCTTGCGCAGCAGGGCCTCCTCGGTCGGGCAGTCCATCTTTTCGATCAGGTAGGTCGCTTGCCCTTTGGGAGTCGGTCCCGCCTCGCGCTCGACGGTGGCATTCATGCCGATCTCGCGCAGTGCGGCGAGGACCGGGGCGGGCTCCACCAGGCGGTGCTGCACCGCGAGTCGGCGGTTCATCAGGTCGAAATCCAGACGATCGATGGCCTCGACCTTGCCCAGGCGCTTCCGGATTAGTGCTTCCTCGGTCGGGCAGTCCATGTTGGTGATCAAGAACTGCGTGGTGTTGCCGCTGGCAGCGGGCGCGGGCGAAACCGCCGGCTGGCCGCACGAGCCGCAGCCGGCGTCCGAGGCCGCCCCGCAGCTCGCTTGCGGCTGGTCGCCCAGCCTCGCCTGCATGCCGACCGCCTGTAGCTGCGTCAGGAGGGGCTGCGCCGACGACAACGTGTGCACGACCAACAATCGGTGCGCTGGCAGGTCGAAGGCGAGCGACTTCACCCCCTCCAGCTGCTCGAGCCGGGCGCGAATCGCGGCCTCGTCGGAGCGGCAATCCATATTCTTAATCGTGAAGACATCTTTCGATGGGGCGCTCGGGCTGCTGGCGCAGGACGAGGAACAAGCGGAGCCACAAGTGTCACTTCCCGCCGATTCGCCTCCGGCATCCAGCGAAGCCTGCATGCCCATCTCGTTCAACGCTTGGAGCAGCGGCTGGGGTGTTGGCAGCGCATGCACGACAGTGAGGCGCCGATTAGGAAGGTCGAAGGATAGCGACCGGACCTCTGGCAGCGTGGCAAACCGTGCGCGGATGGTCGCTTCTTCATTGCGGCAATCCATATCCGGGATACGCAAGACGGTCGCGCCATCGGGAGGCGGCGCTTGGTTCGTCGTGCCAGTGCTTTCGCTGGCGCCCAGGTCGTGGGCCTGATCGATCTTCATGATTCGCTTTCTGTCGGTTGCGGGGATTGCACACCCTGAAGGGGCTACAGAGTCAAGTACGGCCGCACCTCCTCGGGCCACCGCGGGTCAGGCGGCCTCGGATTGGGCCTTTTCCCCGGCCTCGGCCGCTTCGGCGAGGATCTCTCGACCACCCTTGGCGGCGATCGCCGACACCACCAGGCCGAGGATCAGGTCCGGCAGGTTCGAGCCCCACCACATCACCAGCGCACCGGACAGCACGATCGACAGGTTCACGATCGAGTCGTTGCTGGTGAAGATGGCGGAGGCCTTGAAGTTCACGTCCTGCCCGCGGTGGCGCCTCAGCAGGCGCAGGCAGACGATGTTCAGCGCCGCGTTGATCGCTGCCATGACCATCATCGCCAACCCCACCGGCGCCTCGCCGCCAAAGAAACGGCGCAGCACCTCCACGAACAGCATCACCGCCAAGCCGATCAAGAGCCACCCGGACAGGCGCGCGGCGCGCACCTTGACGGCCGGCGAACGCCCGACGGCATAGAGGCTGACGCCGTACACCGCCGCGTCGGCCAGGTTGTCCAGCCCCGCTCCGATCAACGCGGTGGACGAAGCCCAGAGCCCTACGCCCACGCCGGCCAGGCACTGGCCCAAGTTGATCAGCAGCACCAGCCACAAGATCCGGCGGTCGGCCGCCTGACCCGCATCGAGGTTGCGTCCTTCGTCGTCGGCGCAGTTGTCGCTCATTGGAGTTCCTTCTTTGAATGGCCCGCAGACCGGTCGGCGCCAAGCCCGCCTCCATTTCAAACCATGTACTAGGTACAGAGTCAAGGCTTTACGTACTCCCCCGGTAGCGGGTTTGCTCAACCGCGCTGGATGTCAAGATTCAGGGAGTCGCACTCAGTCCGGACTATCAGCCGGCGCTCCGGAAACGCCCTGGCTACCACCCCTCGCACGCGGCGGCGGGGCGGAGAGCTCCAGTAAAATGGCCCGATGCTCCCGACCCTGTTCGACAGACTGCCTGCGGTTCGACGAATCTCTGCCGCGCAGGCCTACCGCTCTCGTGCGGCGCTGACCGCGCTGTCCATCGTCCTCTCACTTGCGTCGGGACTGCCCCAAAAGGACGCGCACGGGCAGGCACAGACGCAGGGCTCAGCGCTGACACAACTGCCGGCGCCGGCCGGCGGCCCGATTCGCGTCGAGGCCGTCGTCGTCGAGCTCGTTTCCCGGCAATCGGCAGTCGCGCCCGGACAAACCCTAGAACTGGGTCTGCGGCTGCAGCACGACCCGGACTGGCATTCCTATTGGCGCAACCCGGGCGACTCGGGCCTGCCGACCCAACTCGAACTGACGCTGCCCGCCGGTTTTGAAGCGGGCGCGATCCAGTGGCCGGCGCCGCAGCGGCACTTTATTCCGCCGCTGGCCAACTATGGCTATGAAGGTGAAGTGGTGCTGCCGGTGCCGGTGCAGGTACCTGCGACCGTGGAGGGTTCGTCACTGCGCGTCGAGGGCAAGGCCTCCTGGCTCATCTGCCGCGACGTCTGCATTCCGGGCGAGGCGTCCGTGTCGCTGGTTCTGCCGGTCGTGCGCGCGGGCGCGGCGTCGCCCTCGACACCTCACGCGGCGCTCTTCGAAGCGGCGCACGCCCGTATGCCGACCGAACTGCTCGAGGTGGCGGTGTCCGTCGAAGGCGAGCGGCTTTCGCTCGGTCTGCCCGAACCCTTGAGCTCGGCCGAGTTCTTTCCACTGCGGGAGGGCCTGATTCGCAACGCCGCGCCCCAGCCGTTGTATGCGATCGAGGCGGCCGGCCAGCCTCCGCGCCGGCTCGAGGTCGCGCTCGTCAGCGAGACAGCCAAAGCCGCTGCGGCCGCATCGAAGACGGCGCTCGAGGCCGCCGAAGGCGTGCTCGTGGCCGGCGAGCGTGTCTTCGAACTGCGTCCTGTCATGGCCGAGCGGCCCCTGGCGACGGGCGTCGAGATCGCCCGCGTGGCCGGTGCTCCCGATCGCATGCCCCCGAGCGCGTCGAGCTTCCGGCTGCCCGGCTTCTGGGGCGGCTCCGCCAGCGAGCGCGCGATGTCATCGAATGGCCCGACACCGGGCGCCCTCCAGATCGGACCGAACGCCAGGGGCGAATCGATCGGCGACACGGATTTGGCCGGTGGGCGGGCTGCCCCTGGCGGTGCACTGGACGCGAGCGCCGATTCCGGCCTCGCGAATCTGCTCGTTGCGGCCTTGTTCGCGGTGATCGGGGGACTGATCCTCAACCTGATGCCTTGCGTTTTTCCGGTCATCGGACTGAAGGTGCTGGGCTTCGCTCGCCACGGCGGCAGCGGCGATGCCGCGCAGGTTCAGGCCGCGCGCAGCGCGACGCGCGCAAGCGCCTGGGGGTTTTCCGCCGGTGTCCTCGCTTCGTTCTGGGTGCTCGCGGCAGCGCTGCTTGCTTTGCGCGCGGCAGGGCAGGCGGCAGGTTGGGGTTTCCAGCTTCAGTCACCGGCATTCGTGGCCTCGATGGCGCTGCTGTTCGTGGCGATCGCCTTGAACTTTTCCGGCGTGTTCGAATTCGGCACCGCCATGACCCGGCTCGGACAGTTCGACCCCGCCGCGCGCCCGTTTGAGCGCCGACGCCACTCCTCGCTGGGCCGCTCGTTCGGCTCCGGCGTGCTCGCGGTGCTCGTTGCCACGCCCTGCACGGCGCCGTTCATGGGCTCGGCGCTCGGGTTTACGCTGTCGGCCGGCGCCATGCAAACGCTGATTGTGTTCACCGCGCTTGGCCTCGGAATGGCGCTGCCCTATCTGCTACTCGGCCTGTTCCCGGTGTGGCTGCGCTGGCTACCGCGCCCCGGCCGCTGGATGGAGAGCTTCCGGCAGGCGCTGGCGTTTCCGATGTACGCCACCGCGGCCTGGCTTGCCTGGGTGCTTGGCCAGCAGGCCGGCATCGATGCCATGCTGGCGCTCGCCGTCGGCGCCGTGCTGCTGGCGCTGGCGGCTTGGCTTTACGGCCGATTCGTTCAGCGTGCCCAGGTAACCCGGCTGTCGTTTGCGTCGGCACGCCGACGGCGTGCTTTCGCCGCTTCGCTAGCCGTGCTGGCGCTTGCGGCGGCGCTCACCATTGCCTGGCCGACGGCCGACCCACTCGCGCCCGCGCCGCTGACGAGCCAGACTTCAGGTGCTGCAGGTGCTGCAGCAGGTGCTTCAGCCTCGCTCGGCTCGGCCGCAGCCTGGCAACCGTGGTCGGTCGGCGCGGTCGCGCGTGCGCGCGCTGCAGGACAGCCGGTGTTCGTCGATTTCACGGCGGCTTGGTGCGTCAGCTGTCAGGTCAACAAACAGCTTGTCCTCGACCGTGCGCCTGTCGTGCAGGCGATGGCGCGCGCTGAGGTCTTGCGTCTGCGCGCCGACTGGACGAGCCGCGATCCAGAGATCAGCGCAGAACTGGCCCGCCATGGTCGCAATTCCGTGCCCCTGTACCTGCTGTTTCAGCCCGGTCAGGAGCAGCCGGTCGTCCTGCCGGAGCTGCTGACGCAGGGCATCGTGCTCGAGGCACTTGCCAGGCTCGGCTCGCCGCACTGAGTCGCCTCTACGCGCTGCCTCCGCAGCTCCTCTATGCCTCATGCGCACCGGTCGTCGGAGACGAACGTCTGCTGGCCTCGTATCTTCAGAAAGGGCGATCGGAGAACGCTACGTCGTCGGCATCACCGCTGATGGCGTCAGCGAAAAGTACCTGGCGCTTGAAGGCGAGCGTCATCGCGCCTTCTCCGATGCTTTACCCAGCACATTGAGCGGCACCTTGAGGTACGACACCCCGTTGTCTTCGGGTGGCGGCAACTCGCCCGCCCGGAGGTTGACCTGGATCGAAGGAATGAGCAGCATCGGTGCAGCCAGCGTCGCGTCGCGCGCCTCGCGAAGCGCCACGAAGTTCTCCTCGGTTACTCCGTCGTGGACGTGCATGTTGTGCGCGCGCTGCTCGGCAACCGTCGACTCCCATTGCGGCGTTCTGCTTGCTGGGGGGTAGTCGTGACACACGAACAGCCTCGTTTCCGGCGGCAGCGACAGAAGTCGCCGAAGCGACCGGTATAGTCGGTGTGCGCTGCCTCCGGGGAAATCGGCGCGTGCGGTGCCCACATCTGGCATGAACAGCGTATCGCCCACGAACACGGCGTCCCCGATCCGGTAGGCCACGTCGGCCGGTGTGTGGCCGGGCACGGAGATGACTTCGGCGGTCAGTGCGCCGATCGAAAACGTCTCGCCGTCGGTAAACAGGTGGTCGAACTGTGAACCGTCGATGGTAAAGCGCCGCTCCACGCCGAACACCGCTTTGAACGCACGTTGCACCTTGCCGATCCCCTCCCCCATAGCGATACGCCCGCCTAAACGGCACTTGAGATAGTGCGCCGCTGAAAGGTGGTCAGCATGCACATGGGTCTCGAGCAGCCACTCGACCGACAGGCGCTTGGCCAGCACGAAGTCCACGGCTTGGTCGGCCGAAGCGGTCGAGGTCCGCGCCGCCTTAGGATCGAAGTCGAGCACGGCGTCGATGACCGCTGCATGGCCTCCCTCTTGGTCGTAAATGACATAGCTGATTGTCGAGGTGGCAGGATCGAAAAAGGGTTCGATGTAGGGTTTCATGTAATGCTCACTATTCGTCTACAAATTATGAAATTGGCTTGATTACAGAAACAGCACGGTTCATCAAAGTGCTCCTTTCGGTTCGGTAGAGGACCGGCCCGCCCGGAGCATTAGTTCCGCCGATCGTCGAACGAGGCTCCTCAATCGCTTGATAACTGCTCTCCGCTTGGCTCGTTCGGGCGCTCGGGACTTCAGCGCTTCAAGGCCGGGCGAGTGATTCACTCCTGTGAGACCAGCCATGGCCGGAACGCGATAGGTAACCGCGCCTCCGTCCGCCTTAGATTCAATGCCGGGAAGCGAACGCTCTATGCCGCAAATGCGTACTGCGGCACCTTTGCCTTTTGTGATATTGAAAACCCTGCAGCGAGTTCAGAGTCAAGTCCGGCAGGATGGGCTTGCTGAAAATTCCCAGGAAGTCCATGTGGGGGCGAACGTCAGCAACCGGTCCGTGGGGAACACCAGCGGCGGTGCGTGAGAGCGGCGTGTCTCGCAGAGACCCAGAACCCTATACCCGATCCAGGCTTAGGTCGATACAATGGCACTTCCAAAGTCCGAGAATGGCTATGAAGATCGGAGAACTTGCCAGAGCCGCCGCCACTCAGGTCGAGACGATTCGCTATTACGAGCGCCAAGGACTCCTGCCCAAGGTCGAGCGCAGCGAAGGTAACTACCGGATTTACGATGAATCGGATGCCGCTCGCCTCTTGTTCATCCGCCGTTGCCGGAGCCTGGACATGACTCTCGACGAGATTCGGCTGCTGCTTCGGTTCCGCGATGCTCCCGAAGAGAACTGCGCGGGCGTAAACACCTTGCTCCATGAACACATCGGTCACGTAGCGTTGCGGATCCGCGAGCTGCGGCAACTCGAGCGTCAACTGAAAGCCTTGCTAGGGCAATGCGACGACGTCCGGGAGATGTCCCATTGCGGGATATTGAACGCACTCGACGAGCCAGCTTCGGACGTCGGCGACCACGGCTTCCCGGTCCATCAGCACGTTCGTGGCGCACACCGGCGCCGGCTGCGCCAGCGGTAGATGGTTGCCGAGTGCACGCCCAAGTGCTTCGCGAGGCGCCGAGCGACGCTCTTGGTCATCGGGCCCGAGCCTGCGCTGCGCAGCAACTCGGCGCGGCGCATGAGCTCGGCCCGGCGGCGCTCCTGCTATGCCGACCCTTCTTCCGGGACCCGTCCCAGCACCTTGCCAATCGAGCCAGAGCGGGCAGAATTGCTGCGCCGTGCCATTGGGAAAGCGCCTGCAACGTGGACGCGGAATTTTCGCGCATCTTCCACACGGTCGCAGAGTATTCGCGCCGGATGTTGGCACCGGGCAACACTAGTGCGCGCTTGGCGGCAACCGGTGAAGGGCCGGAATTTGGGGAAGAATCAGTGGCCTGCCGGCCGATCTTAATTCACATCCGAGAATACGCTTAGACGCAGAATTACCGCGCGCCGACAGCCAGCGCGCAGTTCGATACGGTGCTCACTACCTTTACCCGGTGTTAGAAGGATGCGCACGCAGCGCTGCGCGAGATGCGCCGCGTACTCGCACCGAAAGGCACTTTGCTCTTTCTGGAACACGGCGCCGCGCCGGATGAAAAGGTGCGGTGGTGGCAGGATCGCTTGACCCCGGCATGGAACCCCTTGCCAGAGGCTGCCACCTGAATCGAAACATGCCCGCGCTGCTTGCCACGGCGGGTTTCAAGATCGAGGAGCTGAAGGCCCGCTACCTCGCAGGCCCGCGGCCATTGACTTACATTTTCGTAGGCGCCGCTACCCGAACCTGAAACCAGACGACAAGGGGCCGGTAGAACGATCGATTGCGGCAAGGCGCCCGCGCATCCTGCTGCGACTCACTCCACTGCGATTCATCCGTTCGTGCAACCTTGCTCACTACAATGACCGCCATCTCGTTATGTCAACTATTCGACGTCGATCAAGAACTCGGTGCGTTAAGTTGATAGCAACTGAAGGACTGCTGTTTTTTAGCTACGCAAGTTTACATATCATGCCTTGGTCTTTTTAGAGCTAGGCCGTGTTAACACTATTGCCATCCCGCGGTAGAATCGTGGGATGGAACTGAGCGAATCGCAGTACGAAAGGATTGCAGACTGCTTGCCACGTCAACGAGGCAATGTGAGCGTCACGAACCTGGAGGTGCTCAATGCGGTGTTGTACGTGGCGGAGCACGGCTGCAAGTGGCGAGGGCTTCCAAAGCGGTTCGGCAACTGGCATACGATCTATACGAGGATGAGCCGCTGGTCGCGCAATGGCGTACTGGACCGGGCGTTCACGACGCAAGGGGGCAAGCCACCTGTACGCAACGATGGCGCGGCTTTGATCGTCGCTGGCCGATAGCTCGGCGTGCTAGACGCTACTTAACTTACCGAAAGACGCGGCCCTCACGACAGCGGCGCGTTCAGCTCGAGCGGGAGATCCCGGATTCAGGATCGTGGCAACGACACGAGGTAAGCGCGGTCACATTGGGCCAGGCATGTGAGCCCTGCCGAGCCACCGATGTTGCGAGCGTCTTCCATTGACAAATTCGCGTCTCACGTCACCCCACGCGCCAAGCGCCACATGCCCCACCAAGCGAGTGGCGCAAGGACAACAACGCTGGCCATGCCAGGGAAGTATCCATAGGGCTCGGTGGTCAGAAGCGGCAGAAGAAAATGCGCGAGCTCTGCGATTCCCATCGAAGTGAAGAACGTCCATGCCAAGAGGTGCCCGAACTCGTAGTCGCGCCTTACGAGGAAGGGAACAGCGAGCCATGCGCCAATCGGTACTATCAGGAGAGCCAAGATCAGTCCCGCGGATATCTCGGGGACAGGGGTTCCAGTGATCCGATCGGAAACAATCTCGAAGAATGCCGTCCGATTTTCCTCTACCTTGTGCAGGATGAGGAAGGCGAGCATCGTCAGCCAATAGGGCACTCTGATGGATGCCCATGATGCTCCCGTCCGCACCAGGAGCCAGGCTACGAATCCCCCAAGGTATCCCGTTAGAAACAAAGCCGCGTAGAGTGGCCCAAGATAGATAAGACCGAATAGCGGCACTGCAAGCGAAAAGAGAAGCGCGAGCACGATCAGCAGCTTCGACTTATTCATCTTCATCGCAAGATCCTTGTGCGTCCCCGCACTCACCGCACAACCTCATACGTAGGCAAACCCACACCCTTCGTCAAGCGCCACTGGGGTGCCACCCCAAGCCGAGACGCAGCAGATTTCGACCTTGGTCCCAAGCGCCGACCGCTTGGCGCTGCAAGCGCTCACGCCTCCTTTGATTGGCACTCCTTCGTGTGAATTTTACTCTGGCGGTACACCGTCGATCACGACGGTCGCGGCACTTCTCGAAGGCACTAAATCTATAGTTAGTATGAGTGCACGGCGCGGCGCCGCGCCCGCGGGACTCGTTGACCAGGCGATGCGCCAGCCAAGGGGATCAAGTTTCGCCGGCCATCCCATCGGATCGGCCACCGCAATACTGATGCTGCCCCTTACGACGCCCAGGCCTAACCGCGCGTCGGATCATTGAAGCATCCGGAGACCTTGTGATCCCAGGCTGTCTCAAGGGCTAGCGGCTCGATCTGAAGGTAGGAGAACATGAATTTGCGCCATCTTCGATCCTTTATCGCGGTAGCCGAGGAACTACATTTCGGTCGAGCGGCACGGCGGTTGCACGTAGAGCAATCCCCTCTGTCGCGCACAATTCAAAGGTTAGAAATGGACTTAGGCGTGGCCTTGTTGGAGCGCACGCCGCATGGTGTTCGTCTGACCCCTGCCGGGCAAGTATTCTTGTTGGATGCCCAACGTGTCCTGCTCACTCTCGATCAGGCGCAGACTAACGTGCGAGCGGCCGCCGCCGGCCATCGGAACATCTTTCGCGTCGCACTGTCGGGCCACATAGGAAAGTCCCGATTACCTGCGCTTCTCGCTCTCTCCCGGAAGGAAGCGCCAGAGGTGACGGTCCGCCTCTTTGAGACGACAGGAGCACAGCTAATGCTAGGACTTAGCAGCGGCCTGTACGACGTCGGACTTACCTTGGCGGATGACGGAGATGCTGGATTTATCGCCACACCACTCTGGGAAGACCCTTTGATGGTCGTCCTCCCTACACGGCATCCGCTGCTGGCTTACAAAGAACTGCCGCTAAAGGAAGTTGTCAGCTATCCGCTGGTGTTGTGCGACCACAAGGACAGCAGCGGTTGCACTCAGCAGCGCGAGCGACTGTTCCGATCTGTGGCGGCCCAACCCGTAGCGGTGGAATACGTGACCTCACACTCCCTGATGCTGACGCTGGTTGCGGCGGGATACGGAGTGGGATTCTCGACCGCAGGACACCTGGCGAATCGCCAACATTTCGATGTCGTGGCACGTCCTTTGGCCGGTCAGACAGCACCGCTGACCACGTATCTGCTGCGACGCGACGGAGAGATGGCGGAGCCTCTGAGGCAATTCATCCACCGAGCGCAGCGTGTCGGTCGCTTGCAGGGAGCCGACGAACGGTCGGTGTAGTGCCGTCCGTCGGTCGGCCCGATTCCTTTTCGGTCTTACGACTGACCTGATCTGCATCTTAGCCGAGCCCCGCCGCATAGCAGCGGTATGCCGTCGATCTGCATAGCAGCGTGCCACACCGCTGCGGGCCGAGAAGGTCACTGAAGTGATGCGGGACGCATCAGCGAGTGTTGGATGCAATCCGGCTCAGAAAGCCGATGCATTGACGCTTTACTCGATCTGACGTGGCGCGAAAACTTCATCATGGCTTTCGGGTCAAGCGCGACACTCTTGGTGCCCTCCCCGGCGCGAACGAACAGGCGACCTTTCAACTCGTTGCGTCGGTAACTGAAGTTTTCTCAGACGCATTATGGTGGAGGACTATCGAGCGCTGCAAGGTGTGATTGGCCAACTCTTGCGCGGCGGAGATCGCCGCTCAAGGTCTTTGCCACGATGCCGACCGGCTCGCGCTTCGTCTCGGACTCCTGGTACTCGCCGTGACCATGCGGGTCGCGCGTGTTGCCGTGTCGATCCGATGGTGGAGAGAGCGCGATATGCCAAAGAAGTCGAGCTGTCTTACTTTTGGGGCCAAGACCTACTATCGCCCAATTGAGGCGACTATTCGCTGGTGCGGCCTGCTGCGCTTCGAACTCCATATTCTGAAGGCACTTGGGCAGCGTGCGTTGCCGGAGGTACGCGAGTTCCCGCGCTGGCCCCTGCTGCGTTTGAATGCGGAACGCATATTCGACGCGCTGACACATGGTGAACTTCCCTGCGGCAAAGCGGGGCTGGTGCAGGCGTCGCAACGGCCGTCGCTCGATGACCCTGATTTGACTGTGCGCCACGTAGACCTGAAGGTATGGATGTCGCACTACTACCCCAGCGAGAGGCCCTCCTTCCTCTTCGACGACATCGAGCGCGCACTGCATCCCGCGGTCAGCTTAGATGCGCTCAACGTCCTGCTGGCCGATCGCGAGGCCACCAAGGTGCAGCTCGCCGAACTCTCTCAACTACATGCGGTACTGCAGGCGCAGCACGAAGCACTGGTGAAGGATCACGCCAGGCACGTCGTCGAGGGCGGCGACGGGCGCGAAGCCAGTCTGCGCAGCGAATCGACCTATCTGAACATCATCGGCGGGCTGCTCACGCTGCTGCTGGGCAAATCGCCGTCAGGCACCGCGTACTCGTCCTTCCGCAACATGGATGCCGTAGTGAGCGCACTGCTCGCGCATCACGAGGGCCGGCCGGGACTGAGCGAGCGAACGCTGTGGAGCAAGCTGGCACAGGCACGGCGGCATCTGGAGGCATCGCGCTGAGGAATCGGCGCTCTCTGCAATTGCAGTCACATCGTCTGCAATTGCAGTGAATCGGGCCACTGCGATGTATTCAATGCGAGGCACTTTCCGAACAGCGCCAGTGAGCGTCAAGGAGTGTCCCTCATGTCTTCGCAGACCACCGCACCGGCCGCGCCGGCAGCCGAGCACCGCATCTTGCGCCGCGCCGAAGTCGAGGCCAAGACCGGCTTCAAGCGCGCCCACATCTATTCGCTCATGAGGGAAGGCAAGTTCCCCAAAGCGCTGCGCCTGGGCGTGCGCGCCGTGGGTTGGGACTCGGTGGAGATCGAGCAGTGGATCGCTGACCGCCTCAACGAGCGCGCCTGACGCGCTTCTTCCGGCACATGCCAAGCAACCGGGGGAAGCCCATGCAGGTGGTATCCATCATTTCGACCAAGGGCGGCGTGGGCAAGACCACGACGGCGGCCAACCTGGGCGGCTTCGCGGCCGACGCCGGGCTGCGCGTGCTGCTGCTGGACCTGGACGTGCAGCCCACGCTGTCGAGCTACTTCACGCTGGCCGAGCGCGCGCCGGCCGGCATCTACGAGATGCTGGCCTACAACGAGCAGCGCGCCGAGCAACTGGTGTCGCGCACCGCCATCGCCGGCTTGGACTTGGTGCTGTCGAACGACGACCGCGGCGAGCTGAACACGCTGCTGCTGCATGCGCCCGATGGCAGATTGCGGCTGCGCCATCTGCTGCCCACGCTGGCGCCGCGCTACGACCTGCTGCTGATCGACACCCAGGGCGCGCGCAGCGTGCTGCTGGAGATGGCGGTACTGGCCTCGGACCTGGCGCTGTCGCCGGTGACGCCGGAAATCCTCGCGGCCCGCGAGCTGCGCCGCGGCACCTTGCAGCTCATCGAGGACATCGCGCCGTACCGGCACCTGGGCATCGAGCCGCCGCCGCTGCACCTGCTCATCAACCGCGTGCATCCGGTCTCGTCGAACGCCCGGCTGATCCAGCAGGCGCTGCGGCAGGTGTTCCAGGGCCAGGCCGGCGTGCGCGTGCTGGATACCGACGTGCCGGCGATCGAGGCGTATCCGCGCGCTGCGACGCGCGGCCTGCCGGTGCATCGGGTGGAGTACCGCCAGCCGGCGGGCCGCTCCGCACCCGCGGCGCTGGACACGATGCGCGCCCTCGCTGGCGAGCTGTTCCCGGCGTGGCGGGAGCGCTTCGCGCTCGTCACCGGCCGAGGGATCGCGGGAGGGGCCGGCCATGGCCAGCGCGCATGAACTGGCGCGCGGCCACAAGCGGCTGCGAGCGCTGATCGAGTTCGCCCTGGGCGAGGGCTGGAAGGTGATGCGCACCCGCGGCGGGCACCTGCTGTTCACGAAGCCGGGCTGCGCGCCGATCTACACCAGCTCGACGGCGAGCGACCACCGCGCCGAGCGCAATGCCCGTGCGCAGCTTCCCCGCGCCGACCGACAGGCGCAGGCGGCCGAGGCGTCGCCGCAGGAGAGCGGCCATGGCTGACATGACGCCGGACGACATGGCCGCCAAGCTGCTGGCCTCGGGCTTCGAGCGCAGCGGCCCTTCGGCCGCGGCCTTGACCGACCCCATCGCCGACACGCCGATGGTCGTGACGCTGGACCAGTTGCGCCCGTATGACCACGACCCGCGCGTGACGCGCAACCCGGCCTACGAGGACATCAAGGCGTCCATTCGCGAGCGCGGGCTGGACGCGCCGCCCGCCATCACGCGCCGGCCCGGCGAGCCGCACTACATCATCCGCAACGGCGGCAACACGCGCCTGGCGATCCTGCGCGAGCTGTGGAGCGAAACGAAGGACGAACGCTTCTTCCGCATCCCCTGCCTGTTCCGCCCCTGGCCGCAGCGCGGCGAGGTGGTAATGCTGACCGGCCACCTGGCCGAGAACGAGTTGCGCGGGGGCTTGAGCTTCATTGAGAGAGCCCTGGGCGTGGAGAAGGCGCGCGAGTTCTACGAACAGGAATTGGGGCGTGACAGCGGCCAGGCGCTGTCGCAGAGCGAGCTGGCACGACGGCTCACAGCCGATGGCTTTCCGCTGCCGCAGTCGCACATCAGCCGCATGCAGGACGCAGTGCACTACCTGCTGCCGGCGATCCCGAACCTGCTGTACGGCGGTCTCGGCCGGCACCAGGTCGAACGACTCGCGGTGCTGCGCAAGGCCTGCGAACGCATCTGGGAGCGGCGTGCGCTGGGCCGCCATCTGTCGGTGGACTTCGCCACGCTGTTCCAGGACGTGCTCGCGCAGTTCGACGCGCGGCCCGACAACTTCTCGCCGCAGCGCGTGCAGGACGAACTGGTCGGCCAGATGGCCGAGCTGCTGGAGGCGGACTACGACACGCTGGCGCTGGAGATCGACGACACGGAGAGTCGGCAGCGTGCGCTGACCAGCGATCCGGTGCCACCAGCGGCAAGACCTGCACCAGGGTCTGCATCGGCTGCACCTGCGCCCGAGCCGCAGCGGTCCTCGTCGCCGCCATCGACGCCGGCCGCTCCTGCGGTGCAGTCGTCGGAGCCCGGTTTGTCCGCGCTGGCGGGCACGGCTGCGTCGGGTGTTGCCGCCGATGGCGAGCAGCGCGGCGACGGCCAGCGCGATGAACGCCTGCAGGGCCACATCGTGTCGCCGGCGCCGACCACCGAGCGCCTGCAGTCCATCCAGCGCATGGTCGCCGACCAGATGGGCGACAAGCTGCCCGACTTCGAGGCCGACGCGCTGCTCGCCATCCCCGTGCAGGCGGGCGGGCTCTACCCCATATCGGACGTCTGGTACATCGAGCCCGGCCTGGACGTGCCGGATCGGCTGCGCGTGCACATCGCGCAGTTCGCGCGCGAGATCGCAGAGGAAGCCGGTGTGGCCGAGCAGGTCGAGCCCAGCGACGGCGGCATCGGCTTCGCCTACGTGGCGCCGCCGGCCGCGCGCGCCATGCCACCGTTCGCGCGGGCGGTGCTGACGCTGTTGCAGGCGCTGTGCACCGCACGTGCCGCAGTCGGGCCCGACCGCGCCCGGCTGGCCGATGACCTGGCGCCCTTGCTGTATGGCGGCGGCGCGTATCCGCGCCTGAGCGATGCCGGGCTGGTCAAGCTGTTCCGGCTGCTGCGCCTAGCGCGTCGGCTTGTGGACCTGGAAGCCGGCGCCAGCGCCTCCGGCCACGGCGCCTGAGCGGAGACCGGCCATGTCCGCACCGCACCCGCTCAACCAGGCCGTGATCGCGCAGGCGCTGCACGACCTGCGCAACGGGCAACTGCGACGCTGCAAGGCCATGGGCTTCGGCGAGGAAGAACTGGATGCGCTCAAGCATCCCGAACTCGTGAGCATGCTGGTCAATGCCACCGTCTCGTGGTGCTCGGTGTCGGTGAACCGCGAAGTGCTCAAACGATTGCTGAGTCAGGTGCACGACGTGGAGCGCGAGATCGCCACGGTCGACCGCATGCTGCGCCTGGGCGCCAGCACGGAGATGGTCAGCCGCTTCTACGGATTGACGCACCAGGAGGTGGCCTTGCGCCGTGACATCCTTGGCCTGCCCAAGCGCAAGGGGCGGCATCCGGTGCTGGACGAGGCGCAGGACACGGCGCTGTGGAAGCAGTGGAAGGCCGGCGTCACCGAGCGCGGCATCGCGCTGGACGACGAGGTGGCGATGCTGGCGCTGACCATGGACTTGGCCGAGACCTTGAGTCTGCCGATGTCGGTGATCTGGTCGGCGATACGCAACTGGATCGACCAGGGGCTGGCGTAGGCGATGGCGACCGGCGGCGCACCCCGGCGCGATGGCCCCGTGGCGCTGTCGGCACTGTTCGACGACGCGCTGCGGGAACTGGTGCCACCGGCACCGCCAGCCCAGCGCGGCGCTGCTCCTGCGGCGCAGGCCGCGCCGGTCAGCGACGGCTTCCTCTACAGCGGCAACCGGCATGAGAGCGTGCCGCGCGCGCTGTTCCTCGACCGGCGCCTGACGCCGCTGGAGCGCAACGCCTGGCAGGTGTTCCGCCTGCAACTCCAGAGCGACGGCGTGACGGCATTCCCGACTTACGACCAGCTCCGGCCCTATCTCGCCTCGATGCCCTGCGCGGCGCAGGCCTCGCACGAGACCGTGGCGCGCGCCCTGACGCTGCTGCGGCTGACGCGCTGGCTGAGCCTGGTACGACGGCGCCGCGACCCGAAGACCGGACGCATCCTGGGCAACCTCTACGTGCTGCACGACGAACCGCTGACGCCCTTCGAGGCGATGCAGCTCGACCCCGACTACCTCGGCCTGGTCAGCCAGGCGCTGACCCATGCCGCGAAGGCGGTGCAGATTGTCGGCATGAACACGCTGCGCGAGATCGCCGAAGACCCGATGCTCAACGGCCGCACGCTGCCCACGCGGCTGCAGGTGCTGGCACAGCGCATGGCCCGCAACGAATGGGCCGATGCGAGTTATCCACAAGCGCCTGTGGATCACGAATCCGAAGAAGGCCAGGACGGCCTGCTTCGGAATCTCGATGGCCCGTCTTCGGAATCCGAAGCAGGGCTGAAACCCGCGCCAGACGGCTCACTTCGGAATCCGAAGGAGGACCGTACAGTACGTAAAGAAAATCATAGTGAAGTACGTACAGTACCGCGCGCGAAGGCGTTGCAGAACCTGCGCCTGCCTGAGCGCCTGCTGCGCTTGAAGGACGAGCAGCAAAGCGGCGCGATGGTGGCCTTGCAGCAGGTGGACGAATCGCTGCGGCAGGCGGTGCTGGATGAATGGGACGCTCGCTGCCGCAACAGCGCGGTGCGCAACCCGGCCGGCTACCTCTTCGGCATCATCCAGAAGGCGATCCGCGGCGAGTTCAAGGCCTGGGCCGGCGAAGGCGGTTCGGCATCGACGCCGCCTGCGCCGTCACCGCCGCCACGGCCAGCCGCACCTGCACCCTCCGCACCGCAACCGCCTCCATCCAACGGTCCCGGCCGCGAGGCGGCGCGGGCTTACCTGGCGAAGCTGCGCTCGACGCTCGACGACTCCTGAACGGCTATCCCCTGGGGATAGCTGGGACACGAAGCCTTCCAGCCATCGGCTTTGGCTCACGCCGTCACAGCCCGGCGCGGACCTATCCCCAGGGGATAGCCGGAACACGCGGCCTTCAGTGACGACAACCGGGGACGCACCCGCTGCGGTTTGTTGACTGACGCCCTTCCCGGCGATGCAGATGCTGGCGGCTCGTTCCCTTACCGCGAGTCGTCACCATGGCCAACGAGCCCCAGCAGCCCCTCCAGTTGAATCTCGGATCGCTGCGCAGCGCGATGTCGCTGACGCTGCACACCCACCACGCTTCACGCATCTGGCATGGCCGAGCGCCCGCCGAGGGCCGGCCCGGGATCATCGGTCTCAACGGCTACATCAGCGTGATGAACAAGATGAAGCGCGGTGCCGAGCAGGACGATCCCTACTCGGACTGGTGGATGCTCCGCATCGAGGACAAGCTGACGCAGACCAAGACGAGCTTGCAGGCGTTGCGCGAGCAGGTTGATCAAGCGCTGGCCGATGTGCCGCCCGCACTGTCGCTCGGTGAGAACATGAACGTGCAGCCCGTAAGGCTGCCGTTGTTCGTCAATGCGCAGCTCGGCTTCATGGCGGTGTACCTGCTGGCCGACTACGACGACCTGGCGCGCAGGCTGATCCTCGCCCACCACACCGCGCTGATCGACCGCAGCACGCTGGAACGTTGGCTCAACGACGGCGCACATGCGCTGCGCAGCCTGTTCTCGCTGGCACAGCAGTACCGCTACTCCGGCGCGACGCGCGACGACTTCGCCTCGAAGAACGCGGTAGCGCGGGCGGCGCTGGAGAAGTTCGGCGAACTGCCGCAGGACGTGCTCGAAGGCACGCGTCGCTCGCGCTTTGCGCCACCGATCGCCCGTCGGGCGGGCAAGCCTGGTGCAGCCGCTGATGCCGCACCCGTCGCTGGCGCAGCCGACGTGGCGGACGACGACCACAACCAGGATCACGACCATGGCGGCGAAGGCACGAAGGCATGACGGCATCGTCTTCCACCGGCCAACCGGCGCGCTTCCTGCCGCTGGAACAGGCGGACTTCCAACGCCTGGAACACTCGGGCTACCTAAAAGGCCTTTTACAGCCTTTTAAAGGTAAGGGTCTGGAGGTCTGGGCCAACCAGTGCACCGCGCTGCGCGACGACTTGATCGGCCTGGCACAGCGGCGCGTGCTGCAACAGGCGCGGGCCTATCCCTTCTCGCTGCTCGACGTGCAACTGGCCCAGCAGACCACTGGTGCAGGCACGACCTTCCTGCGCTGGCGCAACCACGACCGTTCCTCGATGGGCGTGGCCCTGTGGAAATCGCTGCTCGAGCGCCCGGCGACGCCGGCCTCGCTGATCGACGACCTGTACGCGATGGAGCTGCAGCGCATCGCCTTGAACATGCAGATCAGCCTCCTTCACACGCTGGGCCGCCAGGCCCAGGAATGCGCCAGCAAGGCCGCGCAGGCCGAAGCGGCTTACCTGCGGCGTGTCCACGGGCATGCCGCGTCCGTTCCATCCACCACCCCCAAGGAGTCACCATGAGCACGCACTTCGTCGGCGAGGGCAACATCGGTTCTGCGCCGGACTACCGCGAATTCCCCAACGGCAACGGCGAGCCGCGCCGGCTGCTGCGCCTGAACGTCTATTTCGACAACCCGATCCCGAAGAAGGACGGCGAGTTCGAGGACCGCGGCGGCTTCTGGGCGCCGGTGGAGCTGTGGCATCGCGACGCCGACCACTGGAAAGATCTGTACCAGAAGGGCATGCGCGTGCTGGTGGAAGGCCGCACGGTGAAGGACGAATGGGAGGACGCCGACGAGAACGAGCGCACGACCTTCAAGATCGAGGCCCGGCGCGTGGGCATCCTGCCGTACCGCATCGAGTCGGTGACGCTCAGCGCCAAGCCGGCCGGCGGGCAGTAGCTCGCCCATCGCCCGGCAGCACCGCTGCGCCCGAGGGCGGCTGTAGCAACCGTCAGACGCCCGCCATGCACCAGCTATCCCCTGGGGATAGCTCCATGGTGTTCCACCGGGTTCCAGCCGCCCGCCCGAAACAGCATCTCTCTCGGCCTGCTGCAGCGTCTAGGCCGCCCCCGCTTGCACTTCCACGGTGACATGCGACAGCTCATGGATGTGGGCGAGCTGCGTCTTGTAATGGGCGGGCGCCTTGGGTTCTCTTGCAACCAAGGCGACGATTGCCGCGAAATGGCCGGGGCCGACCTGCCAGACGTGAAGGTCGGTGATCCGATCGCCAGTGGGCGCAATCGCCTCCTGGATTTCTTGCCGAACCTCTTCGCCTTCTGGCGCCGCGTCGAGCAGCACGCTTCCAGCATCTTGAATCAATCCCCACGACCAGCGCGCGATCACCAGCGCGCCCACGATGCCCATGAGCGGATCAGCCCACAGCCAGCCATAGCTGCGGCCGAGCAGCAGCGCGATGATCGCCAGGATCGAGGTCAGGGCATCGGCCAGCACGTGCAAATAAGCGGCGCGCAGGTTGTTGTCCTGGACTTTGCCGTGCTCATGCGTGTGACCGTGCAGGTCATGGTCGTGCGAATGACCATGCGAGTGGCCGTGATGGTGCGCATGGTCGTCTTTCAGCACCCAGGCGCTGACCAAGTTGACCGCAAGGCCCACGATGGCCACCGCGATCGCCTGCCCGAAACTGATGGGAATCGGATTGGCAAGGCGCACGAAGCTTTCCCAGGCGATCAGCAGCGCGATCAATGCCAGTACCACGGCGCTGGCGAAGCCGGCCAAGTCGCCGAGCTTTCCCGTACCGAAGGTAAAGCGGGGATTGCCGGCATGGCGCCGCGCATAGCGGTAAGCCAATGCCGTGATCAGCATGGCGCCGGCGTGCGTGGACATGTGCCATCCATCGGCGACCAGCGCCATCGACCCATAGACGCTGCCGGCCACGATCTCGATCACCATCATGCTGGCGGTGAGCGCGATCACCAACCACACCTTGCGCTCATTGCGCTGATGGTCGCTACCGAGAAAATTGTGATCGTGGCTCGTCGTGGCTTGGTTCTGCGCGCTCATTCATCAATCCTCTTGGAGTTCATTTCATGTAGGCCCGGATGACCTCGATCATTTCCTCGCCTCCCTGGCGGCGATCGGTGTCGCTTGATGCGTCGATCACGTGCTCGCGCAAGTGGTCCTCCATCACTTCGGCCGTCAGCCCGCTCACTGCGCCGCGGACGGATGCGATCTGGCGAAGAACTTCGGCGCAGGACGCCTCCGCTTCCAAGGCACGCTCGACTCCTTCGAGCTGACCCCTGATACGGCGGACGCGGGCAATCAGCTTTTCCTTCTGGCGGGTGGTGTGCGACATGGAGGGAACCGGGGAAATATAGTGTAGGGGACTATATTATCAGCACCCGACCTTCTTCGCGCGCCCGACGCTCAATCTGGTGAGCAGCACTACCGCGTTAGTTGCTGCGGCGTGCTTGGCGACTGGAGATGCTGATGGTCACTTAATGACCGTCACGCATACCCAGGAGGCTTCATGCGCGTATACCTGTGCGAAAAGCCGTCCCAGGGCAAGGACATCGCCCGTGTGCTGGGCGCCGGCCAACGCGGCAACGGCTGCTACAGCGGTGCGGGTGTCGTCGTGACCTGGTGCATCGGTCATCTGGTCGAAGCGGTTCCGCCCGAAGGCTACGGCGAGCAGTACAAGCGCTGGGCCATCGAGCAACTGCCCATTCTTCCCGAGCGTTGGCGTGTCGAGCCCAAAGCGGCGACCGCGGCGCAGTTCAAGGTCGTGCAGCAGCTCGTTGCCAAGGCGGGCGAGCTGGTGATCGCCACCGACGCCGACCGCGAGGGCGAGATGATCGCCCGCGAGATCATCGAGCTGTGCAGCTACCGTGGCCCGATCCAGCGGCTGTGGCTGTCGGCCCTCAACGATGCGTCGATCCGCAAGGCCCTGAGCACGCTCAAGCCGTCCGCCGAGACACTGCCGCTGTATTTCTCCGCGCTCGCCCGATCGCGTGCCGACTGGCTGATCGGGATGAACCTGAGCCGCTTGTTCACGTTGCTCGGGCGCCAGTCCGGCTACAACGGTGTGCTGTCGGTCGGGCGTGTGCAGACGCCCACGCTCAAGCTGGTCGTGGACCGTGATCGCGAGATCGCGCGCTTCGTCTCCGTGCCGTTCTGGGCCATCGAGGTCGCGCTTTCGCATGCGGGCCAGTCCTTCGTCGCAAGCTGGACGCCGCCACAGGGCAGCACCGACGACGCCGGTCGCTGCTTGCAGCAGCCGGTGGCGCAGCAGGCCGCCGAACGCCTGCGCGCGGCCGGCACCGCCCAGGTGCTATCGGTGGAGACCGAGCGCGTGCGCGAAGGCCCGCCGCTGCCGTTCGACCTCGGCACCTTGCAGGAAGTGTGCTCCAAGCAGTTGGGCCTCGACGTGCAGGAGACGCTGGACATTGCCCAGGCGCTGTACGAGACGCACAAGGCGACGACGTATCCGCGCTCGGATTCGGGCTACCTGCCCGAGAGCATGCTGGCCGACGTGCCGGCCGTGCTCGACAGCCTGGTCAAGACCGATCCCAGTCTGCGGCCGCTGATCGACCGCCTGGACCGCAACCAGCGCTCGCGGGCCTGGAACGACGGCAAGGTCACGGCGCACCACGGCATCATCCCCACGCTGGAGCCGGCCAATCTCTCGGCGATGAGCGACAAGGAGCTGGCCGTCTACCGGCTGATCCGCGCCCACTACCTCGCACAGTTCCTGCCGCATCACGAGTTCGACCGGACGGTGGCGCAGCTCACGTGCGGCGGGCAGTCGCTGGTCGCGGTCGGCAAGCAGATCGCGGTGGCCGGATGGCGTCAGGTGCTGGCGGCGCCGGTGCCCGACGACACCGACGGCGAGGACGCGCAGCGCGGACAGGTGTTGCCTGCGCTACAACTTGGCGCCGCTTGCCAGGTCGGGCAGGTCGAACTGAAGGCGTTGAAGACGCTGCCGCCCAAGCCTTACACGCAGGGCGAGCTGGTCAAGGCCATGAAGGGCGTCGCCAAGCTCGTGACCGACCCGCGCCTGAAGCAGAAGCTCAAGGACACCACGGGCATCGGCACCGAGGCGACGCGCGCCAACATCATCAGCGGGCTGCTGGCCCGCGGTTATCTCTTGAAGAAGGGCCGAGCCATCCGCGCGTCGGATGCGGCCTTCACGCTGATCGACGCCGTGCCGGCGGCCATCGCCGACCCAGGCACGACGGCGGTGTGGGAGCAGGCGCTGGACATGATCGAGGGCGGCCAGATGACGCTGGACACTTTCATCGCCAAGCAGTCGAGCTGGGTCGCTCAACTCGTGCAGCAGTACCGCAGCGCCACGCTCGACCTCAAACTGCCGCCCGCACCGAGCTGCCCGCAATGCGGCGCACCGATGCGCCAGCGCAGCGGCAAGAGCGGTGCGTTCTGGTCTTGCAGCCGCTACCCGGACTGCAAGGGCACGCAGCCGGTCGAAGAAGCCGCGGCCGGCAAGCGCGGCGCATCCAGCCGAACATCCAGCACACCGCGTCGGCGCCCAAAGGCGAACTGACGCCCAAGTTTCCCTCTGCCACGCCGGCTGCTGCCGACGGCGAGGCAAACCTCCCGCGCCCCCGCGGGACTCCCCAGCGCGCGTCCCCTTCTGCAACGGTGCGCGCGTCCTGCATGGGCCGATCACGGCTTGCAGGACGAGAAGGTCATTGCTCCCCCGAATCGCGTTCGACGCGGTTCCGCTGATCGAGGTGCTTGCGTCCATCCGCGAGCGGTCTCCTGACGCCTTCGGCCGCAGGGCTGCGAGGTGCCAGGAGACCGCTTGCGGTCGACGGTATTCGGTGCCGGTGCCCGCCGGCGAAACAACGGGTTCCCTTTGTGTGTGGATACACGCCAGAGGATGCCGGCCCCAGCCACGAAACGGGCCGGGTGCGATTGCTGACGCAGCGAATGGCTTTGACGACGGCCTGGCCTGCTTGCAGCCCACAGGTGGATTGATTCCTCTCCAGCCGAAGTCCTTTGGGGCTTCGGCGCCTTGTCGTGGGCGAACGGAATCGTGCATCGCTGCTCTTGCTAGCGTTCGGCCCAAACCGGACGGCGTTCGGTTCCGTTTGATCAGCGACGGAGTGCCGCCGCGCTTTCATTCTTCCCGCATGTGTCGCTGACGGTCGTCAGCACCATGCCCTGGCAGCCCCGGTCCTCAAGGCTGCAACGCGGTTCGCCGCGTTGACCGATCCAGTCCGCTTCGCACCGACCACCGCGGACGCGCGTCGCCACGACGCGGGTGCTTTTCATGTTCAACCCTTCGGGAGGTATCCGCTCCCGACAGGGCGTGGTGCTCCCGGTCTTCAACCACCAGGAGAAACCCATGTCCCTTGCGTTCGCATCGGCACCTTTGAGTGCTGAACAGGCCCGCGCCGAATCCATCGGCTACCAGGCCCTGGCCTACGTCGGCAAGCGCCTGCCCCTGCAGGTGCTGTGCAGCGCGGCCGGCCACTACATCGGCACCGCCGATGCGGACGGTCCGGTCTCGCGCGAGTCGGTCAGCTACTTCCGCTCGCACCACGCCGCCGAGCACGCCCTGCAAACGGGCCGCTGGCAGCAGCGCCTCCACCCGTGATGTCCAACCACCAGGAGCCCATGTCATGAACCGTGCACTGCCTCAAGAGGTACTTGATCAGATCGAGCTGGAACACCAGCACTTCGCCGCCGCGCCCCAAGCCTTCTTCGAGGCGTGGAAACGCGGCGTCCACATCGCCGGAGCCGAATGGTTCGGCGACGGCACCCGCGAAGGCCTGCAGCGTACCACGACCAAGTGGGATCTGCGGCCGAAGCTGCTGATGCTCAACGACGCCCTCGGCGTCCTGAGCAGCGGCCAGCGGATGTTCCTGTCCGCGATGGTGAGCTTCTACAACGCCCGCGAGGGCGGCGCGATGCTCAAGCGTTGTGGCTTCGAGGGTCTGTCCGATTTGGGTGGCCTCGACCTGGAACGGCGCAAGGTCATCGCCGACCTGACGCTGAACTACAACGGCTGGTGAGCCGCGCTGCGGCCTGCCGACGTTCTTCTTTTCTTCCTACCCCACGAGGGACATGCGTCCCTGCATGGGGCCATGTCCCTCCTTTTCTTGAAAGGAGTGATTCATGTCCCCTGACTTTTCCATCGGTCTGCTCGTGACCGACGACGACATCGATGCGGTCATCCTCGAAGGCTGGCCGGCCGACGTGCGCAAGCCGCGCATCGTGGTGTTCGACTACGCCGGCCACGATGTGCCCGACGAGTATGTGCTGCATGTCAGCATGCGGAACTCCGAACACCGGATTGACCGGGCGCGAGGTGTTCCCTGTCGAGTACGGTCCTGACTGCCGCTACCCATCGCCCGCTGAAGTCCTTTCGGTGCTCGATGCACGCAAGCCGGCCGGAAGACCTTCCGCGCTGAGCATCGCCCGCGACGTGCACCAGAGCATCCTCGACCTGGATGCGCGGCTTGATCGCCTGGAGCAGGCACCGACCGGCGATGACTACAAGGTCATCGCCACCACCGACGAGGCCATCGTCGTCAAGACGGGCCGGGCCGAGTTCGCGGTGCTCGACAAGGCGCTCGTCACCGACGTGCCCGACGAAGGCGCCAAGGTGCAGGTCGAACCGTATGCGCGGCGCCGCTTCGACGGCCTGCGCGCGGACACGCCCGAGGAAAGCACCGAGTTCACTGCTGGCGGCCAAGCCTACACGGTGAAGCGGTTCATCCTGGGCTCGGCGCCGGCCAAGCTGCCGATCGCGGAGCCGCAGTGCCCCGAGTTGCAGGAGCTGATCCACCAACTGGAGCAGTTGCCCGCGCCCGATGGCTTCCGCCGCATCACGCACCTGCTGGTGGATGCCGGCGCGCGGGACTTCACGGTGGTCGATCCGAGCCCCAGCAACATCATCGCCACGCCGCCGGCCATCGGCTTCACCGTCGCTTCGGCGAAGTTCCAGGGGCGCGTCACCGTGCTCTACGAACGCGGCCTCGACACCTACGCGGTGGAGCTGCATCGCGAAGGCGAGCTGGTCGAGCGGGTCGATGAAGTGTTCTTCGACACGCTGGGCCAGACGCTGGAGCGGCTGATCGACGACGGCACCTGGCGCCTCATCCGCGTGCAGCGCCTGTCGGGCAGCAAGCCGGTCTCGCACTGACCCCTCTGCGTCCCCATGCGGCTTCCCATCCTCGCGGCGGGAAGTCTTCTTCTTGCATCCGTTTGCGGCTACTGCTTTTGCGACGCTATCGTCAGGCCATCGAGTATTCCGCACCGCTCGGCGACCTGACCCGCACAGCATTGTGCTCTGAGCGCGACTAGCTGCCTCTCCAGAGACCTCAATTCCTCGATGCGCTTGGTGAGCTGCAGGATGTGCTTGTCCAGCAGTTCATTGACCTCATCGCAGGGGCCGCGCTGGTGATCCTTGAATTTAAGGAGCACCCGAACATCGTCGAGGTTCATGTCCAGTGAACGGCAATGCCGCACAAACGCCAGCCGCTGGACATGCGACTCGTCATAGCACCTGTAGTTGCCTCCCGTGCGCGCCGCAGGCGGCAGCAACCCCTCTTGCTCGTAGAAGCGAATCGTCGGGATCTGCACCCCCGTCGCACTGGCCAGCTCACCGATTTTCATCTTGCATTTCCCCGATACCCCTTGCGGGTTTACTCTTGACTCTCAACCTACTTTAGGGTTCTTAATGTGCCCTGAGTCGGCTTGCGGATCAAGCACGTGCGTGCGGGGCCGCTGGCGAGTGCGTGAGCACATGGGACAGGCGCGCGTGGCGCGATGCCGAAAAGCCCGGAAGCTGAGAACCAATCAATGGACAACACAATGACGCAAACATCCTGCGGCACAGCCTGCGGGTGCTCGGCGGGGGCGATAGGGGTGACGGGGACGATGACCGCAGAGCCGGTCGTGACGGGCTTTGCCATCGCCAACATGGACTGCCCCAGCGAGGAGGCCCAGATCCGCGAGCGCCTGAGAAAAATCGATGGCATCCGGGGAATGGCCTTTGATCTGGCGCGGCGCCGCCTGGAAGTGACGCACGAGGCCGCAGGCCAGAACGCCATCCTGCGTGCCCTGCACGACATCGGCATGCACGCGGCGGTGCAGGCGGCTCCCCAGCAGGTCGTCTACTTCATCCAGGAAATGGATTGCTCCAGCGAAGAGCGCCAGTTGCGCGCAGTGCTGGAGCCACTGGAGGGGGTACAGGCGGTGGACTTCGATCTGACGGCCCACAGGCTGACGGTGTCCCACTCGCTGACCGATACAGCCCCGATTGCCCGGACCATCGAGAACCTGGGTATGAAGCCCGTGGAAAAACCGGCGGATGGCATGCCATTCGGTGCCGAAACCCTTGCCGTCAGCGACGCGGCGCCGCAGGCCGCGGCCCCGTCGGCTGGAAATGCCACGCGCTTCTTCATTTCCAATATGGATTGCCCCACCGAAGAGGCAACGATCCGCAAGCGCCTCGGCGCGGTCGAGGGCATCGAACGGCTGGATTTCGACTTGATGGGACGACGGCTCGATGTCCGGCACCATCTGCCGGACCCCGCACCGATCCTCAGGGCGCTCAACGACGTCGGCATGAAGGCCAGCATCGAGCGCAATGGCAGCGGCGAGCCGCAGGGCCGGGCCGTGTACCTCATCGAGAAGATGGACTGCCCGACCGAGGAAGGTTTGCTGCGCAAGGCGCTCGAAGGCATGCCTGGGGTGAAGGCCCTGGATTTCAACCTGATGGGCCGCACGCTGACCGTGAGCCACGAGCTTGCCGACCTGGCTCCGGTGACGACGGCGATCGAGCGGCTCGGAATGGCCCCTGTGCTCCAAAGCGCCTCCGCCCCGGTATCGTCCGCCCCCCGTGACTTCGGCACCGGCATTGCGCGTGGGCAATGGATTCGCATGGCGATCTCCGGCGTACTGGCGCTGGGCGCAGAGGCCATGGTCTTCGCGGGTGTGCCCGAAGCATCCTGGCCCATCGTTCTTGCGTGTCTTGCTGCCATCGGCCTGGGTGGGGTCGAGACCCTCAAGAAGGGCTGGATCGCGCTGAAGACGCGCTCGCTGAACATGAACCTGCTGATGACGGTCGCCGTCATCGGCGCGGCGCTGATCGGCCAGTGGCCCGAGGCGGCGGTGGTCATCTGGCTCTTTGGCATTGCCGAAATGATCGAGGTATTGAGCCTGGACCGGGCCCGCAATGCGATCCGCAAACTGATGGACCTCGCGCCCGAGAGCGCCCTGGTGCGCCAGCCCGACGGGCAGTGGCGCGAAGTCAAGGCGGACACGGTATCCCTTGGAAGCGTCGTGCGCGTGCGTCCGGGCGAACGCATCGCGCTGGACGGCGAAGTCGTCGCAGGCCAGTCGTCAGTGAACCAGGCACCGATCACCGGCGAAAGCATGCCGGTGGAGAAAGCCGCCGGTGCCACGGTGTTCGCCGGCACCATCAACGAGCGCGGCACGCTGGAGTTCCGCGTCACTTCGCGCAAGGGCGAGACGACGCTGGACCGCATCGCGCGCTCAGTCCAGGAGGCGCAGGGACAGCGCGCGCCCACGCAACGCTTCGTGGACAGGTTTGCCAGCATCTACACGCCCGCGGTGTTTGCGGTGGCACTTGCCGTTGCGGTCATTCCTCCGCTCGTTTTCGGGCAACCCTGGTTCGAATGGGTCTACAAGGCGCTGGTGATGCTGGTCATCGCTTGCCCATGTGCTCTCGTGATCTCCACGCCGGTCACGGTCGTCAGCGGCCTGGCAGCCGCTGCGCGCCGGGGCATTCTCGTCAAGGGCGGGCTTTACCTCGAACAGGGGCGGCACTTGAAGTCGGTGGCCCTGGACAAGACCGGAACCTTGACCCACGGGCGTCCCGCACTCACGGACATCATTCCACAGGGCGCCGTGGCGAAGGACGAGGCGCTGCGGCTCGCCGCGAGCATCGATGCGCTCTCGGAACATCCCGTGGCCACGGCCATCGTTGCGGGGCACGGCGATGCGCCGCTGGCCGCCGTCGAGCAGTTCGAGGCGCTTCCCGGCCGCGGCGTCAAGGGAAATGTGGACGGCAGCACCTACTACGTCGGCAACCATCGGTTGATCGAAGAGCTGGGCATCTGCTCGCCCGCGTTGGAAGCGCAGCTCGACGCATTGGAACTCCAGGCAAAGACAGCCGTGGTGCTGGCAACGGACCGCGAGGTTCTGGCGGTGCTGGGTGTCGCCGATACCGTACGCGAGACCAGCCGCCAGGCTGTCGCGGAGCTGAAGTCGCTCGGCATCGAGCCGGTCATGCTGACGGGCGACAATGCCAAGACCGCCCTGGCGGTGGCAGGCTTGGTGGGCATCGCCAATGCAAAGGGTGAACTGCTGCCGCAAGACAAGCTGCAAGCCATCGACGCCATGCTGGCGCGCGGCCCGGTCGGCATGGTGGGCGATGGCGTCAACGACGCGCCCGCGTTGGCGAAGTCGAGCATCGGTTTCGCAATGGGTGCGGCCGGAACGGACACCGCGATCGAGACCGCCGATGTGGCGCTGATGCAGGACGACCTGCGCAAGCTGCCGGAATTCATCCGGCTGTCGCAGCGCGTAGCCGGCATTCTGACGGCCAACATCGTGTTTGCCCTGGGCACCAAGGCCGTTTTCATGGTCTTGGCGTTCACTGGCCATGCCAGCCTGTGGCTCGCGATCCTGGCCGATATGGGTGCCAGTCTCGCGGTTGTTTTCAATGGGCTTCGCCTGCTGCACTCGCCCGGCACGGGCGCTGCCGAAAAGGGCTGAACGGGTTTGCGGGCCTCGCGGCCCGCCCGTCCTCGCTTCGCAGCGTCGGACCACCTTCATCCCGAGCCGCAATGCGAGCCATCGGTGAAACGAGAATCAATAACACCACTACAACATGAAAATACTCCTTCCTTGCGCCAGACGATTCCTGGCAATGGCCGCGCTGCTTGCGCTGTGGTCCGCTTCTCCTGCCTGGGCGGCCGACCCTGCCGCCAGCGACCAGGCCAAGCAGACCTGGCAGTTGCTGGACTACCTCGCGGTCGACTACGGCGGCGCGGTCAGCGATGGCAAGGTTCAAAAGGCCAGCGAGTACGAGGAAATGAAGGAGTTTGCTGCGACGGCGGCGCAGCAACTCGCGGCACTGCCGAGCACTCCAGCACTCCCGGACCTGCAACGGCAAGCCAAAGCGCTCGGCGATCTCATCGCCGCGAAAGCCGACGCCAAGGCCGTAGCCGACAGCGCTCATGCGTTGGCCGCGGCACTGGTGAAGGCCTATCCGTTCCCACTCGCGCCGGCCAAGGCGCCGGATCTCGCGCGCGCCAAAGTGCTGTTCGAGGCCAATTGCGCAGCCTGCCACGGGGCCACCGGCCGGGGCGATGGCCCACTCGGTGCCAAACTCGACCCGCCGCCGATCGCGTTCACCGATCATGAACGTGCACGTTCGCGCAGTGTGCTCGCGCTGTACCAGGTCGTTTCTCAAGGCGTGACCGGCACGTCGATGCCCAGTTTCGCTACGCTCCCCGACGAGGATCGGTGGGCATTGGCATTTTTCGCCGGGACACTGTCGCACGACGACGCCATGCGCACGCGCGGTGAGCAGGCCTGGGGCAAGGACGCTGCCGCCAAGGCCGTTTTTCCCGATCTGGCTGCCGCGGCAACGTTGACGGAGGCGGCCTTGTCCGAACGGATGACGCCAGACGCGGCACGCGACCTGACTGCCTACGTCCGCAGCCACCCGGAGGTGACGGTCGCAGCCAGCGGCACGGGTGGGCTGGGCCTGGCCCGCACGCGCCTGCAGGAGAGCCTTGCCGCAGCCCGCGCAGGCGACCAGGCCAAGGCGACGCGCTTGGGCTTGTCCGCCTATCTGGATGGCTTCGAGCCGCTCGAAGCCGCTTTGCGCGCACGCAATCAGGCGCTGCTCACCGCGGTGGAAAACGCCATGCTGGCCTATCGCGGCGCGCTCGCCAGCGGCAAGCTGGAACAGGCCGACGCCACGGCGCAGAAGCTGGACTACCTCTTCGCCCAGGTTGATACCGAACTGGGGGCGGACAAGGCCGACCCGCTGACCACCTTCATTGCGTCGATCACCATCCTGCTGCGCGAAGGCGTGGAAGCGCTGCTGATCGTCGTCGGCATGCTCGCTTTCCTGAAGAAGGCCGAGCGGCGCGATGTCTTGGCCTACGTCCACGGCGGCTGGATCGTCGCGCTGGCCTGCGGCGGCCTGACCTGGGCCGTGGCCACCTACTTCGTGAGCATCAGCGGTGCCAGCCGGGAGGTGACCGAAGGGGTGTCATCCCTTTTCGCCGCCATCGTCCTCTTGAGTGTCGGCCTCTGGATGCACCAGAAAAGCACGGCCGGCAAATGGCAGGCCTACCTGAAGGAAAAGCTCTCCGCAGCAATGACTCGACGCTCGGCATGGGCGCTGTTCGCGCTGTCGTTCATCGCGGTCTACCGGGAAGTCTTCGAGACCGTGCTCTTTTACTCGGCGCTGGCCGGCGACGGTAACAATGGCGCCTTGCTCTACGGGCTGCTGGGCGGGGTGGCCATCCTCGCGGTCCTCGCGTGGCTCATGCTGCGCACCAGCGCCCGCATGCCCATCGGCAAGTTCTTCAGCCTCAGCTCGCTCCTGGTGGTAGTGCTCGCCGTCGTGCTCGCAGGCAAGGGTGTTGCGGGTCTCCAGGAGGCGGGCTGGTTGAGCGCCAGCCCGATCCATTGGCCGCGCATCGAAGTGCTTGGGGTCTATCCATCTGCCGAGACCACCATCGCACAAGCCGTCGTGCTTGCTATTGCCCTGGCAGGCTTCGCTCTGAACTCGGTAAAGGCCCAGCATCCTCGGCCCGCGTGAGATCCATCGTTCTCTCCGCCAACCGTGACGGACGGCAGGGGGAATTGGGCACGCAGTTCGCGAGCCTGACTGCAGAGCCCCGGGATGCCCGCATGGATTGGTTGTCCGGCTGCATCCATTTATTCGATAAGTGCTGAATTATCGAATATGAACGAGACCCAAGCTGTTTCGCCCTCGGTGCCATGCCCCATATACAGCGCCTGCGCGCATTCTGCGCCCTGGTGGCCGCCGGCCCCGAAGGACTGACGCCTAGCGTCCTCGCCGACCAACTCGACGTGGCCCGTAACTCCCTGTCCTTCTACCTGAAGGAACTGGTCCATGGACGCTCGAAGTCACACGGCTGTGTACGAACGGCGCGGGCGCTGGGCTACGTGCGCCTGATCACCTACACGCTGCGGGTGAGGGCGGCGCCAGCCTGCGCGTGGCCTGCTGGTGTCTGGTCGGGCTGAGTGGCGGCGGCAACTGGAACCGTGCGCGCCGGCCTCGCCCGGACACGCCCGAAGCGCCGCGCATGCCCAAGCTGCTGTGGGAAGCGCAGTGGGTGTCAGACCTTGCCCCGGCTACCAATGCGGACAGCAGCCGATGCCGATTGCCGCTCGCACAGACGCGCACCTGGCGCCACGCTTCCCACCATGTTCCGCTGACACCCGTCAGCAGCATGCCCAGGCAGTCTCGATCTTCAAGACTGCGACGCGGTTCCGACCGCGTTGATCACACCAGTTCGCCCCGGCATCCCAGCGCGAACGGCCATCGGTTCTCCCGATGGTGATGCCACCCAAGCTGTTCCTCAACCCACGCGGGGGTTCCACACCTTCCCCGCCTTGGGTCGGGTGTGTCTCCGCCTCTTTGTTCTCAGGAGATTCACCATGACCACTTCCACCGAAAAGTCCTTCTTCGACCTGCACATCACCGGCCTCGGGTATCTCAATCGCATCCGCGAAGTGAAGCCCAAGAAAGGCGATGCGTTCCTGGCCTGCGACATCGCGGCGCTCAACGGCCCCAGCGATGACGTTGCCTACGTGCGTTTCGACACGCGCGTCTCGGGCTCCGAAGCGCAGCACCTGGTGCGCCGCTGCATCCAAGCGGTCGATGCCGAGAAGAAGGTGATGATCGGCTTCCGCCTGGGCGACCTGTGGACCGACACCTTCACCTACTCCAAGGGCAAGCG
>Ga0066256_1000564_pt1 | contig 90168 bp, 80 predicted proteins | sample ThiBio_1000_biof_FD_87107 | JGI IMG/M metagenome (GOLD analysis project Ga0066256, IMG submission 87107) | Wastewater bioreactor microbial communities from Cape Town, South Africa - Thiocy_expt_1000_biof (version 2) | ecosystem: Engineered > Bioreactor > Thiocyanate-remediating >... | reverse complement strand
CCTCCCGTAGGAGTCTGGGCCGTGTCTCAGTCCCAGTGTGGCCGGTCACCCTCTCAGGCCGGCTACCCGTCGACGCCTTGGTGAGCCATTACCTCACCAACAAGCTGATAGGCCGCGAGCCCATCCCCAACCGAAAAATCTTTCCACCCACACACCATGCGGTGATGGGACATATCCAGTATTAGACGCCGTTTCCAGCGCTTATCCCAGAGTCAGGGGCAGGTTGCTCACGTGTTACTCACCCGTTCGCCACTAATCCACCCAGCAAGCTGGGCTTCATCGTTCGACTTGCATGTGTTAAGCACGCCGCCAGCGTTCATCCTGAGCCAGGATCAAACTCTCCGTAAAAAACAGATGCATACCAACCACCGGGAAAACGGCAAGAAGGCAGCGAGTTCAATCATGACCAAAAGAGACGAACATCATTGCTGACATTCATATAAATTGATCCAAAGGAATTCTCAACCAACCCCACAGGGCTGGACGAGGATAATTTGGCATTTGACAAGTGCACGCTGTTGAGTTCTCAAGGATCGGACGCACCCACACACCCACCAATCAAGGCGAGAAGCGCAGGGCAACTTCACAATCTTATCTGTCCCGACCAGGCTGTCAAATCGACGCGCCGTGAGGATCAGGACCAGATCTGCCGTCCCGTCTCCGGGGCAACCGTTCTAGCTTATCCGTCTCGGCGAGCTTGTCAAATCGACCATCTCGGCGGGACAACCACGCTCCCCGGGCCTGAGGACCGGTGCCGATCTCACAAGTGAGAAGAGCTTGAGGTGGGTGGTTCGCCGCTTGGAGGGGAGCCAGGCCTTCCGGCCTTCCGCTCAACCGCTTGGGGCGAACAAGTAATAATTTACGTGGATCCCGGGCATCCGGCAAATCAGCTGCGGAGCCCGGGCGTGTCGCCCGCTTTCCGGCGCAGCGCAGCCGCGATCCCGCCCGCGTCATCGAGCTGCTGCGGCGAGAGCGCGTCGACGAACAGCTCCTTGACCGCGCGCAGGTGCGGGACCGAGCCGGCGCGGAACAGCTCCAGGCCCACCACGGTGATCGTCACCTCCACGCCGCGCGCCTCCGCCTCGCTCGCGTCCCTCGTGATGAGGCCGCGGCGCTCCATCCTCCTCAGGTGATGGGACAGCCTGCTGCGCTCCCATCCCACGGCATCCGCCAGCTGCGCGGAGCGGAGCGTGCGTCGCGGCGCCTCACTCAGGGCCAGCAGCACGCTGTAGTCCCCGGATGACATCCCCGACTCCGACAGCATCCTGCCGTCCAGGGTGCGCCGCAGCGCGTCGGCGGTCTCGATGTACTCGCGCCACACGCGCAGCTGCGCAGGGGTGGGCGTGCTCCTCGTCCTGTCCGCAGGCATCCGTCCTCCTCGGGAATGGATGGGCTCACCCTACGGTTGAGACGATTGACACGTCAACAAGTAGGACGTCGCGCGGGAAGGTCGGCACATCATGAGCGCCACGGTCGAGGGCATCGAGTTCGGGCTGAGCTCCTTCGGGGACGTCGCCACCGACGCCGGTCGGGTGATGTCGGATGCCGAGTCCCTACGGCTGCTAATCGAGGAGGCGCAGCTGGCGGAGTCCGTGGGCCTGGACGTCTTCAGCATCGGCGAGCACTACAAGGAGGGGTCGGTCGACTCGGCGACTCCAGTGGTGCTGGCCGCCGCAGCGCAGGCGACCTCCCGCATCCACCTCGGCACCTCCGTCACGGTGCTGTCCACGCAGGACCCGGTGCGGCTCTATCAGCAGTTCGCCACCGTCGACGGCATCTCCGGCGGCCGCACTGAGATGGTCCTCGGCCGGGCATCCGCCATCGAGTCCTTCCCCCTGTTCGGCTATGACATCGCCGAGTACGAGGAGATCTTCGAGGAGAAGCTCGAGCTGTCCATGCGCCTGGATCGGCATCGGCGGCAGCCCCGACTCCGTCATCCGCGCCGCCCGGTACGGCCTGCCCCTGATGATGGCCATCATCGGCGGGCGCCCCGAGCGCTTCGCCGGCCACGTGGAGCTGTACCTGCGCGCCCTCGCCAAGTACGGCCACGAGGAGCTGCCGGTCGCACAGCACTCCATCGGACTGATCGCCGACTCGGACGACGAGGCGAAGAACACGCACTGGCAGTACTGGGAGCCGATGGTGCAGCAGCTCAGCAAGGAGCGTGGCTTCTACCCGCCGACGCCCGAGCGCTACGCGGAGGAGGTCGACTCCGGCGCACTGTACGTCGGCTCACCCGAGACCGTCGCGCAGAAGGTCGCGCGGACGTTCCGCGACAACCGCCTGTCCCGCTTCGACCTGAAGTACGACCTGACGCACCTGCCGCGCGAGGCGCGGGAGAACAGCATCCGCCTGCTCGGCGAGAGGGTGGTGCCCCGGGTCCGCGAGCTCCTCGCCGAGGACCCGGGGAGCTGGTACCCGACCCGCCGCCAGGTCGCCCAGATCATCAAGGACGGCAAGGCCGTCCATGCCTGAGACCACGAACACCCAGGAGAAGCCCATGACCACCATCGGCATCCTCGGTGCCGGCAAGGTCGGCACCGCGCTCGCCCGCCTCGCCGTGGCGGCCGGCCACCGCGTGCTGATCGCCGGCTCGCGCGACCCCGAGCGCATCGCACTGACCGTCGAGGTCCTGGTGCCTGGTGCTACCGCAGTGCACGCCGCCCACGCGATCCGCGAAGCCGACATCGTGGTGCTCGCCCTGCCGCTCGGCAAGCACGACACCCTCGACGCCGACCTGCTGCGCGGCAAGCTCGTGATCGACACGATGAACTACTGGTGGGAGACCGACGGCATCCGCGACGACCTGAACGATCCCCGCACCTCGACCAGCGAGCTCGTGCAGGAGCACCTCGCGGGCGCCCGCGTGGTGAAGGCGCTGAACCACATGGGCTACCACGACCTCGAGGACGAGTCCCGTCCCGCAGGTGCGCAGGGCCGCAAGGCGATCGCGGTGGCCGGCGACGATGCGGACGACGTGGCGACGGTGTCGGCCCTGGTGGACGCTCTGGGCTTCGATCCGGTGCTCGCCGGCCCGCTCGCGAACGGCGTCGTGCTGCAGCCCGGATACCCGACCTTCGGCGCGAACGTCACCGCCGAGCACCTGCGCGAGCTGATGGACGCCGCGGCCGTGCAGCATGGCACGGCACTGGAGGCCGCGCGGCGCTCGGCCTGAGCCGCGGACGGATGCCCCATGCGGGCGCGCACGACGGCAGAGCGCGGCATCCGCAGCGGCGCGCGGGCGCAGCATCCGCTGTCTTCTGAAGGACACTCTCGGTTCTGAAGGATGCGCGGGCGCCGAGCGTCCTTCAGAACCGAGTCCGTCCTTCAGACCTGCGCGGGGGAGAGCATCCCACTTACACCTCTCCTGGCCGCCACGCCCGAATCGAACCGATTCGATCCCCGCACTTCCGGAAGTGTAAGCGCTTCCAGTAGCCTGTTCGCATGGCACAGCTCGAGCAGGTCGCATCCCCCGGTTCCGAATGGTGGCGCACGGCCGTCATCTACCAGATCTATCCGCGCTCCTTCGCCGACGCCTCGGGCGACGGCATCGGCGACCTGCCGGGCATCACCGCGCGACTCGACGACCTGAAGAGCCTCGGCGTCGACGCGATCTGGCTGAGCCCGTTCATGACCAGCCCGCAGAAGGACGCCGGCTACGACGTGGCGGACTACCGCGACGTCGACCCGCTGTTCGGCACGCTCGCTGACTTCGACGCCATGCTCGACGCGGCGCACGCCCGCGGCATCCGGGTGATCGTCGACCTCGTCCCCAACCACTCCAGCGACCAGCACGTCTGGTTCCAGCAGGCGCTCAAGGCCGCACCCGGCAGCCCCGAGCGCGCCCGCTACGTGTTCCGTGACGGACGAGGCGAGAACGGTGAGCTGCCCCCGAACAACTGGGAGAGCGTTTTCGGCGGCGGCATGTGGGAGCGCGTGACCGAGGCCGACGGAACGCCCGGACAGTGGTATCTGCACATCTTCGACGCCAGCCAGCCGGACTTCGACTGGACCAACGAGGAGGTGCGCGAGGAGTTCCGCAGCATCCTGCGCTTCTGGCTCGACCGCGGCGTCGACGGCTTCCGCGTCGACGTCGCGCACGGCATGGTCAAGGAGGCCGGCCTTCCGGACTACGCGCCCGTGGCCGACGCGGACTCCATGGGCGGCGGCGAGGAGAACGTGCCGTACTGGGGCCAGGACGGCGTGCACGACATCTACCGCGACTGGCACAAGGTGCTCGCCGAGTACGACGGCGACCGCGCACTGTGCGGAGAAGCCTGGCTGCCCACTCTGAAGAAGACCGCGCTCTGGGTGCGCCCCGACGAGATGCACCAGACCTTCAACTTCCCGTACCTGATGACGGGGTGGGATGCCGCGGCGCTGCGCGCCGTCATCCGGGACTCCCTCGACGCCTTCGGCGAGGTGGGTGCTCCGAGCACCTGGGTGCTGTCGAACCACGACGTGATCCGGCACGCCTCGCGCCTGGCCCTGACCGCCGACAGCCCGCAGGGCGACGGCATCGGGCCGAAGTCGAAGGGCAAGCCCGACCCGGCCGTCGGACTCTCCCGCGGGCGCGCCGCGACCACCGTCATGCTCTCCCTCCCCGGTTCGGCGTACGTCTACCAGGGCGAGGAGCTGGGCCTTCCCGAGGCGATGGAGATCCCGGACGAGTTCCGCCAGGACCCCACCTGGTTCCGCACGAACGGCGAGCGCTACGGCCGCGACGGCTGCCGCGTGCCGCTGCCGTGGACGGCGTCCGGCAAGGCGTTCGGGTTCAACGACACCGGCGCATCCTGGCTGCCGCAGCCGGCCGAGTGGGCGGGCTTCGCCCGGGATGCCGAGGAGCAGGACCCGACCTCGACCCTGAACCTGTACAAGGCGCTGCTCGCAGAGCGTCGTGCGCGCGGGCTCGGCTCCGGCTCGCTGGTGTGGGACGACGTGGATGCCGCCGCCGTGGCGTTCCACCGCGGCGACCTGCACGTGGTGGCGAACCTGGGCTCCGAGCCGATCGAGCTCGGCGAGGGCGTGACGTTCGTGATCCAGTCCGAGCCGTTCGCCGGCACCGCCCTGCCCCCGAACACCGCAGCCTGGTTCACCCGGGCCTGATCTTCGACTCGGACCTCACCGTGAGAAACCATATTCTGGCTGAGAAACCAGGTCAGGCGTGGTGTCTCGTGCGGAATGTGGTTTCTCACGGAGAGGATGACGCGACATGGTGAGCATCGACGAGGTCGCGAAGCTCGCGGGAGTGTCGACCGCGACCGTGTCGCGGGCGCTCAGCGGGCGCGGGCACGTGTCCGCCGGCGCGCGCGATCGCGTGCACGTCGCCGCCGAGACGCTCGGGTACGTCGTGTCGTCGCGGGCGTCGAGCCTGGCATCCGGCCGCACCCAGAACGTCGGCGTGATCGTCCCGTTCCTGGACCGCTGGTTCTTCAGCACGGTGCTCTCCGGCGCGACGAGCGCGCTGATGCGCGCCGGCTACGACATCACGCTCTACAACATCACGGCCGACGCCGCCATCCGGCACGAGGTGTTCTCCACGTTCCTGCGTCGCCAGCGCGTGGACGCGGTCGTCGCCGTGTCCATCGAGCTCGACGACGACGAGACCGGCCAGCTGCTCGACCTGGGGCTGCCGGTGATCGCGATCGGCGGCCCGAACCCGCGGCTGCGCACGCTCACCGTCGACGACACCGCGGTCGCGCGCCTGGCGACCGATCACCTGATCGGCCTCGGCCACCGCGACATCGCGCACATCGGCGCGAACCCGGAGTTCGACATCGACTTCCACATCCCGACCCAGCGCCGGCTCGGCTTCGAGCAGGCGCTGACGGATGCCGGGATCACGCCGAACCACGCCTTCCTGGAGCCCGCGGACTTCACCGTCGACGGCGGCTTCCGCGCGGCCAAGCAGCTGCTGGGGCGCCCCGGCCCTCGTCCGACGGCGATCTTCGCGGCATCCGACGAGATGGCGATCGGCGCGATACTCGCCGCCCGCGATCTGGGCTTCCGGGTGCCGCAGGACCTCTCGATCGTCGGGATCGACGGGCATGAGCTGGGCGAGTTCTTCCAGCTCACGACCGTCGACCAGTTCCCGACGGCGCAGGGCGAGCGCGCCGCGCAGGCGATCCTCGCGCAGCTGGAGGGCGGTGCGGATGCCCCCGGCGGCGAGCTGCCCTACGAGCTGCTCGTCCGCGGCACGACCGCGCGGGTGTAGTCGCGGGCTGGTCCTGCGTGCGGCGGCGCACGCGCTCGCGCGACCGCGCCGAGCACTTCGCGCGGAGATGTGCGCTTCCCGCGGACCGAATCACAGCATCCGTCCGCGCGAAGCGCACATTCCCGCGCCAAGCGCACGGCATGCGCGTCGCGGCGACGACCGTGCGGTGTCAGCGCACGGTGAACCCGGCCCGCAGCAGCGCCTCGTCGCGGGACGACGGGCCGACCAGCAGCTCGAAGTCGCCGGGCTCGACGATCCGGCGACCGCGGGCATCGACGATCGTGCAGTCCGCGACGGGCAGTTCGATGCGCACGCGCTGCGACTCCCCCGGCGCCAACGGCACCTGCCGGTGGGTCTTCAGCTCCTTGTCCGCCCAGCTGACGCTGGTCACGGCGTCGCGCACATAGACCTGCACGGTCTCCAGCACCGGCCGTGAGCCCGTGTTGGTCACCGTCACGTCCGCGGCGAGCGTGTCGTCGGCGCCGAACGAGGCCGAGAGCACGGTCAGCGCTGAGTACTCGACGGTCGTGTACGACAGCCCCTCGCCGAAGGCCCAGGCGGGCGACTGGGTCAGGTCGGCGTAGCGGTGGCCGTGCTGGCCGCGGATCTGGTTGTAGTACGTCGGCTGCTGGCCGACGTGACGCGCGAACGAGATGGGAAGCCGTCCCGAGGGCTCGATGGCACCGGTGATCAGCTCGGCGATCGCGCGGCCGCCCTGCATCCCGGGGTTCGCCGCCCAGATCACGGCGGCGGCCCGAGAGGCGGATGCCGGAAGCACCAGCGGCTTGGAGGCGAGCAGCACGATCACCACCGGTCTCCCGGTGGCGATCAGCGCGTCCAGCAGCGCGTTCTGCCCGCCGATGAGCTCGAGCGTCGCGGTGGACCGCCCCTCGCCCACCAGCTCGATCCGGTCGCCGACGACGGCGACGACGACATCCGCGGACTCCACCTCCTGGACAGCTTCGGCGATCAGGCCCTGATCCGGCGGCGTCGGCACCACCAGCGGCGGGCGCGGCTGACCGTCGGGGAACCTCGCACCCAGCGGGTCATCCACCAGCGTGAGGATGTCCGCGCCGCGCGCGTGACGTACGGTGAGGCCGTCGACAGCGCGGAGCCCGTCGAGCACGGTGGTGATCATCTCCCGCGGCTGCCCGTCCAGCCAGCCCGCCTGCCCCGAGCCGCCGGCCCAATCGCCGAGCTGGGTCTGCGCATCGTCGGCGAGCGGACCGACCACGGCGACCCGCAGCGGCTCGGCAGCCGGCAGGAGCGGCCCACCAGGCGCAGCCGGCGAGAGAGCCCCACCAGGCGCAGCCGGCAGAAGAGGTAGGGTCCCGTCGTTCTCGAGCAGGACGAGCGAGCGCCGCGCCACCTCGAGGTTCAGGTCGGCGTGCGCCCGGCTGCCGACCACCGTGTCGAGGTCCTCGGACGGCATCCGCGGGTCCTCGAACAGTCCGAGGTCGAACTTGAGAGTCAGGATGCGGCGCACGGCGTCATCGAACGCGTCCGGCGCGATCAGCCCCTGCTCCACCGCGGCGAGCGCGCCCTCGAAGAACCCGGGCGTCGTCATGATCATGTCGTTGCCGGCCTTCGTCGCGGCCGCGGCGGCGTGCGCGTAGTCGGGCTGCACATGCTGCTCCCACACCATGCGCCCGACGTTGTCCCAGTCGGTGACCAGCGTGCCGGTGTAGCCCCACTCGCCCTTGAGGACCTCGGTGAGCAGCCAGTCGTTCAGCGTGATCGGCACGCCGTCCGTGGTCTGGTAGCCGAGCATGAACGTGCGGCAGCCCTCCCGGGCGACTCGCTCGAACGGAGGCAGGAACCACGAGCGGAGCTTGCGGGGCGAGATGTCTGCCTCGCTGGCATCCCTCCCGCCCTGGGTCTCGGAGTAGCCGGCGAAGTGCTTGGCCGTGGCCAGGACGGCCGTGCGATCCGAGAGGCCGTCCCCCTGGTAGCCGCGCACCATCGCCGATGCCAGCTCGCCGATCAGGTACGGGTCCTCGCCGAAGGTCTCGTTCACGCGCCCCCAGCGCAGATCGCGGGCGATGCACAGCACCGGGGAGAAGGTCCAGTGGATGCCCGTGACCGCGACCTCCTCGGCGGTGGCCCTCGCGACGCGCTCGAGCAGATCGGCGTCCCAGGACGCCGCCATGCCGAGCTGCGTGGGGTAGATCGTCGCGCCCGGCCAGAACGAGTGACCGTGGATGCAGTCCTCCGCCACCAGCAGCGGGATGCGGAGCCGGGTCTGCGCGACGAGTTCGTTCGCCAGCAGGATCCGCTCCGGAGAGGTGTGCAGGATCGATCCCGCGTGGCGGGAACGCACCGCGTCGTCCAGGTCCTCGCGGGCGTCCAGCTGCAGCATCTGCCCGACCTTCTCCTCGAGGGTCATCCTGCTGAGCAGATCCTCCACACGATCGGCGGTCGGCAGAGCGGCGTCCTGATAGGGGTGGGAGGTCAACGTACTGGTTCCTTCGCGTGGTTCTCGCCGGGCTGCGCGCCGGCCTCGTCGGTCCGGGTGGATGCCGGCTGTGTCCGCACCGAGGTGACGGCGGCGTTCAGATCCAGGCCCTTCTTCCTCATGGCGCGAGCGCGCTCCCCCGCGGAGCGAAGCCGCGGGTTGACGTACTCGTCAATTCCGAAGTTGATCAGCGCCAGGGCGACGCCGACCAGCGCGATGCACAGGCCGGCGGGGACGTACCACCACCAGTAGTCCGGGAACGCGTTGTTCTGCTGCGCCCAGAACAGGATGGTGCCCCAGTTCAGGTTCGACACCGGGATCACCCCGATGAAGGCGAGCGTCGTCAGCCCCAGCACCGCGGCGGTCATGGTCCCGACGAAGCTGGAGGCGATGATCGCCATGAGGTTCGGCAGCATCTCCACCAGGATGATGCGGTGCAGCGGCTCGCCGTTGGCCCTGGCGGCCTGGATGAAGTCGCGGTTGCGCAGCGACATGGTCTGCGCACGCAGCACCCGGGCGCCCCACGCCCACCCGGTCAGGCCCAGCACGGCCGCGATGACCCACAGCGGCGGGGCGGCGGACTGCGAGGCGATGATGATCACCAGCGGCAGCCCGGGGATGACCAGGAACACGTTGCACAGCGCCGACGGCGACTCGCTCTTCCAGCCGCGCAGGTATCCCGCCGTCACCCCGACGACGATCGCGACCACCGTGGCCATGATCGTCGCCAGGAATCCGACCACGAGCACGCCGCGCGTGCCGTAGACCATCTGGCTGAAGACGTCCTCGCCGATGTGCGTCGTCCCCAGCAGGTGCTGGAACGACGGCGGCTGCAGGGTCTGGTCGAGGTGCTGCGCGGTCGGGTCGTACGGGGCGATCAGCGGCGCGAGGATCGCGACCAGCGTGAAGATCGCGAGGATGACGAGCCCGGTGGCCGACTTGGCGTTGCTGAACATCGCCATCGATGCGCCCAGCTGACTCCAGAACGTCTTCCGCCGGGGGGCCGGGGGCGCGGTGAACGCCTGCTGGGCGATCAGGTTCTGCGTGGGAGCGGTCATGATCAGGCCTCCGTCTGCCGGGTGCGGGGGTCGAGGATCGCGTAGGCGATGTCGGCGAGGATGTTGGCGATCAGCACGGCGAGGACCAGCACCAGGAAGATCCCCTGCATCAGGGCGAAGTCCTTGGCGTTTGTCGCGCTGAGCAGCAGCAGTCCGATGCCCGGGTAGGAGAACACCATCTCCATCACGATCGTGCCGCCGACGATGAACCCGAGGGCCAGGGCGAAGCTCTGGATCTGTGGCAGCACGGCGTTGCGAGCGGCATAGCGCCACAGCACGCGGTTGTCGGGCATGCCCTTCGCCTGCGCGACGGTGACGTAGTCCTCGTCGAGCACCGTGAGCATCATGTTGCGCATCCCGAGCACCCAGCCGCCCAGGGAGACGAGCACGATCGTGATCACGGGGAGCACGGCGTGCGAGACGACCTGCGAGATGAACTCCCCGTTCCAGCCCGGCTCGACGCCCACCTCGTACGCGTGCCCCGCGGGGAACCATCCGAGCACCGTGGCGAACACCGCGATGAAGATCAGGCCGAGCCAGAAGTAGGGCACGGTGCCGAGGAACGTGGTGATCGGCACCAGCGAGTCGAGCCTGCCGCCCCGTCTCCAGCCGATCACGGCGCCGAGCACGGTACCGATGATGAACGAGATCACGGTCGCCACCCCCACCAGTCCGAGCGTCCACGGCAATGCCGCGGCGATCGCCTGACCCACCGGCGCCATGCCCGTGGAGATCGAGACGCCCAGGTCGCCGTGCAGCAGGTTGCCCCAGTAGGTGAGGTACTGCTGCCAGAGCGGGATGGACTTGTCCAGGCCGAACAGGATGCGCAGCGCCTTCTCGGCATCCGGGGTGAGCTGTCCCTGGCTGCGCGCCATGTAGGCGTCGACCGCGTCGCCCTTCATCAGCCGCGGGAGGAAGAAGTTGATGGTGATCGCGGCCCACGCCGTGAACGCGTAGAACGCGACGCGACTGCCGATGAACCGCCAGGGCACGCGGATGCCGCCGTGCTCGGCCTTCGTCGCGGTCGTCCCGACCAGCGTCGGGTCGGTCGTCCCGGCGGCGGCGTGCTGTTCCGCGGAGGCCCGGTCCACCGCTTCCGCCGATGTCTGCTCCGCGCTCATCGCGCGCCTCCTGCCTGTGTCGCGGCGGTCCGGAAGAACTCCTCCGGATCGGGGGATGCAGCGCGCAGTTCGCGCGTGTAGGGGTCCTTCGGGTTCAGGATCACGTCGTCCGCGGGCCCGTACTCGACCGCCCTGCCCTGGTTGAGCACCATGATCTCGTCGCTGAAGTGCCGGGCCGTGGCGAGGTCGTGCGTGATGTAGAGCACGCCGAGCCCCTGCTCGCGCTGCAGATCCGCGAGCAGATTGAGCACGCCCAGCCGAAGGGACACGTCCAGCATCGACACCGGCTCGTCGGCGACCAGCAGCGCGGGCCGCGATGCCAGCGCACGGGCGATCGCCACACGTTGGCGCTGCCCGCCGGACAGCTCATGCGGGCGTCGCTCCATCACGGCATCCGGATCGAGCTTCACGCGCTCCAGCAGCCGGCGCACCTCGGCGTCGATCTCGCCGGACGGGACGACCTTGTCCAGGCGCAGGGGACGCTCGACGTGGTGGCGGATGGAGTGGTAGGGGTTCAGCGAGGCGAACGGGTCCTGGAACACCATGCGCAGCTGCTGCCGGTACTTGCGCAGCCCCCGCCCGCCGCGCGGGATGGGCGTGCCGTCGAGCAGCACCTCGCCGTGCGTGGGCGTCTCGAGCTGCGTGAGGATCTTCGCGATCGTCGACTTGCCGCTGCCGGACTGTCCGACCAGTCCGATCGTCTGATGCGAGCGGAGCGTGAAGCTCACATCGTCGAGCGCCCTGATCTGTCCCGATCCTCGGACGTTGTAGATCTTCGTGACGTTCTTGAACTCGAGGGTCGTCATCGCGTCACCACTCCTCTCTCGCCGGTGAGGCGGGGGAACGAGCGCAGCAGGTTCTGCGTGTACTCGTGCCGGGGGTTCGTCCACAGCTCCCTCGCGTCCGAGAGCTCGACGATCTCGCCCTCGCGCATCACGGCGATGCGGTCGCTGATCTCCAGCAGCAGGGGCAGGTCGTGGGTGATGAACACGACCGAGAAGCCGAACTCGTGGCGCAGCTGCGAGATCTGCTTGAGGATCTCCCGCTGCACCAGCACGTCCAGCGCCGTCGTGGGCTCATCCATGACCATCAGCTGCGGTCGCAGGGCGAGGGCCATCGCGATCATGACGCGCTGGCGCATGCCGCCGGAGAGCTCGTGCGGGTACGACCGCGCGCGCTGAGCGCCCACCTTCACGATCTCGAGCAGCTCGTCCACGGCCTCACGGCGCTCACGGCGGCCCATGCGGGGCCGGTGCACCACGAACACGTCGTCGAGCTGCGAGCCGATGGTGGCCACGGGATTGAGGGCGTTCATGGCGCCCTGGAACACCATCGAGATCTTGTCCCAGCGGAAGCGCCGCATCTGCTCCACGTCGAGCGCGTGCAGGTCGATGTCCGCGCCGTCCTCGTCGTGGAAGACGACGCTGCCGCCGGTGATCACGGCCGGGGGCTTGAGGAGTCTCTGCACCCCGTACGCGAGCGTGGTCTTGCCGCTCCCGCTCTCGCCGGCGAGACCGATGATCTCGCCGCGGCGGATGTCGAGCGTGACGTGCTTGACCGCCTCGACCGGCGGATCGACGTCGTACACGACCGAGAAGTCGCGTATCGAGAGGAGGGGATCTGTCATGAGGAGGCCCTTCGGCTCGGTGCAGGTCCGGGGCGGGAGAGCCCGCCCCGGACCTGCGATGACGACTACTTGACCGGCTTCAGATTCATCAGCACCTGGACGGCGGACGGCTGCGTCGGGTCGGCGGTCGCGTACTGGTCGCTCTCGCTCGGCCAGCCCGTGAACGTGCGGGTGTTGTACTCCGCCAGCTGCGGGTGGGTGCCGATCGGGATGGCCGGGACGTCCTCGACGAAGATCCTCTGGATCTTGTTGAGCGCGTCGGTGCGGGCCGCGTCGTCGGATGCCTGGGCGTACTGCTTGAGCAGGGCGGTCGCCTCCGGGTTGTCGTAGCGGCCGAAGTTGTCGGAGACCTTGCCGCCCGACGCCTGCTCGAGATAGGCGCCGTTCATGACGTCGTCGTAGATGTGCCACGGGTTGGATCCGGATCCCGACCAGTGCAGTGCAGCATCGAAGTTCCCGGTCGCCATGTTGCTGAACCAGGTGTCGGCGTCGGGCGTCGCGACCTTCGCGTCGGCGCCGAGGGTGCTCTTGACCTGGGTCGCGACGAGCTGGATGCCGGTGACGTAGTCGTTCCATCCCTGCGGGTCCTGCAGGGTGAAGGAGACCGGGTTGCCGGACGGATCGATCAGGGCGTCGTTCTTCCAGGTGTAGCCGGCGTCGGTGAGGATCTTCTTGGCGCCGTCGACGTCGACGGTGAAGTTCTTGTCCTTGTACTCGGGGGCGATGTACTGGTCGCCGGTGGGCTGCGGGATGCCGGTGACGTTCTTCAGCTCCGGACCGGCGTTGCTGCGCGCCTTCTCGGCGTGCGCCTTGCGGTCGACGACCATGTTGACGGCCTTGCGGAACGCGACGTCGTTGAACGGCGCCTTCGTGGTGTTGACCAGGATCATGTCGGGGCTCAGGACGTTGGCACCCCAGAAGACGTTGTGCTTCGGATCCTTGTCGACGAAGTTGGTCTGGTAGTCGGTGATGAAGATCTGCGCCCAGTCGGCCTCCTTGCTCTGCAGCGCGCGGAGCAGGCCGGTGTTGTCGTTGTACTCGAGGTACTTGAGGGTGGCCACCGGGACCTTGCCGCCCCAGTAGTCGTTGCGGGCGCTGAGCACGACGCCCTGCGACGAGAAGCTCTTGATCGTGTAGGGCCCGGTGCCGATGGCATCCTTGACCGGATCCTTGGTCGGGTCGGCGATGCTCTTCCACTGGTGCTCGGGGACGATCGGCACCTGGAGGACGTCGCCCTGCTTGACGAACTTCGACTCGCTGAAGGTCATCACGACGTCGTCGCCGTCCTTCTCGATGCCGCTCAGCTTCAGGCCGCCGAGGTCGAGGGCGGGGGTGTCCTTGATGAGGGTGAAGGTGAAGACGATGTCGTCGGCGGTGAACGGCTTGCCGTCGTTCCACTTCACGTCCTTGCGCGGGGTGACCGTGAGCTGCGTGTAGTCGCTGTTCCACTCCACCTTCGAGGCGAGCCACGGCGTGGTCTCGTTCTTGCCGACCGGGTTGACCATCGCGAGCGGCTCGTAGATCATCCGGTCGTACGCCAGCGACATTCCGGAGCCGGTGCCGATGAACGGGTTGTTGATCTGGGTCGAGAGCCCCCCGGAGCCGTCCGGCTTCGCGACGGTCAGCGAGGTGCCGCCGCCGCTGGATCCGGTCGAGCCGCTCGACGAGCATCCGGTCAGGGCGAGCGCACTCAGTGCGGCGATCGCAGTGCCTGCGATCAAGTACTTCTTGAGCTTCATTGCTTCTCCTAGGGCACGGTGTCCTGGTGCGAGGGGCGAGCGTCTGCGCTCGCTCTCCGGGTTTCACTTACTGGTGAGAAAGTGAATAGACGGTAGGTTACCTACTAGTAAGTAAGCTTTCAAGGGAGCATTATCAGACCGTTACACTCGCCCTGAGGAGGACATCGTGCCGAAGGCCACACAGGACACGCCCCGCACTCGGGCGGCGCAGCACAAGCGCATCGAGATCCTGAACGCGGCCGTCGAGATCTTCGGGAGCAAGGGCTCGACCAACGGCACCCTCGCGGATGTGGCCGAGCAGGTCGGGCTGACCCACGCCGGTGTGCTGCATCACTTCGGGTCGAAGCAGCGGCTGCTGCTCGAGGTGCTCGCCTACCGCGATCAGGCCGACGTCGCCGACCTGGACGACAAGCACATCCCGGGCGGACTCGAGCTGTTCCTGCACCTCATCCGCACCGCGTTCGCGAACGAGCGACGGCCGGGCATCGTGCAGGCCTACACCGTGCTCTCGTCCGAATCGGTGACCGACGGGCATCCCGGGCGGGACTACTTCGAGGATCGCTACACGACGCTGCGCCGCGAGGTGGCCGAGGCGTTCGAGGTGCTGTGCAGGGCCGAGGGCGTCACCGACACCGGCACGATCGCCCACGCCTCCGCCGCCATCCTCGCCGTCATGGACGGCCTGCAGCTGCAGTGGCTGCTGCATCCCGAGATCGTCGACCTCGGCAGGGCCAGCGAGTTCGCCATCACGGCGATCGTCAACAGCGTGCTGAACCCCGGACCGCCGCTGGAGTCCTACCGCCGCTGATCAGGCCGTGCGCGCGGCGGGCTTCGCCCGCGACACGATCAGGTGCAGGATCATCGTCGCGGCGAGCACCACGGCGGATGCCGGCACCAAACCGTCGGCGGGAAGTCCGGACGCCAGCAGCGCGCCGCCCAGCATCCCTCCCAGCGCCGAGCCGAGCTGCATGCCGCTGCCGTTCAGCGCCAGCACCAGCGACATCGCGTCGGGGGCCAGGTCACCCAGCCGGGACTGCAGGGCGACGCCGGACCCGCCGTTGAAGAACGCGCAGCAGAAGAACCAGGCGAACGCCGCGACGGCGCCGGCCGCACCCGGGAGCAGCAGCCCCGCGGTGCCGAGCAGGGCGACCGCGATCAGGATGCCGACGATCAGCGAGATCACGTGCACGGGATCGAACCGGTCGGTGGCGCGCCCCGAGATGATGTTGCCGAACAGGCTGACGACCCCGTAGCCGAACATGGCCGCGATGATCGCGGGCCCCTCGCCGACCCGCGGCCCGAAGATCAGGGTGGCATAGGTGAAGCACAGGTAGCTCGCGCACATGATCCCGGTGGCCACGAGGATCGAGCCCACCAGGGCCGGACGGGCCAGCGGCTTCAGCGTCTCGCGCAGCGACGGCGCCGGCAGGTGCAGTCTCGGAACGTTCACCAGGATGCCGATCAGCGCGACGGCGCCGACCCCGGTGACCAGATACAGCGGCAGCCGCCAGTCCTCCTGGCCGATGACGAGTCCGATCGGCACTCCCAGGGCGGTCGCTGCGAGGAAGCCGCCCAGCACGAACGACAGCGCGCGTCCGCGGCGCTCAGGCGCGGTCTTGGCCAGCACGTAGGCGCTCACCACTGCGCTCAGCAGCGAGCCGCCGATCGCGGAGAGGATGCGGCCGCCCATCGCCATGGCGTAGTTCACAGACAGCGCGATCACGAGGTTGCCCACGACGAACACGGCCAGCGACGCGGAGATGATCCCCTTGCGCTCCCAGCCGTCGGTGAGCGCGCTGAGCACGGGACCCGCCAGCGCGGCGGTGAGCGCGAACACCGCGACGAGCTGTCCGGCGGCGGGCTCGGAGACGTCGAGGTCCTTCGCGATCTGCGGGAGGAGGCCCGCCAGCACGTAGCCGTCGATGCCCATCGAGAACGTCGCCATCGCCAGCCAGAGCAGTGCGCCGAATCCGGCGGGGCGGGTCTCATCCTTCGTCACCGATCCATCCTTCCAGAGTTCGGCACCCGCACGGTGGGAGGGCATGCATACCCCAGTGGCCCTATGCTCGTCCCGTGGGGTTCTGGGGACGCCGACGGGGGATGCTCGTCGCGGTGATCGGCACGGCGGTGGCCATCGGCACGGGCGTGGTCGGGCTGTCCGTCATGCCCGGGATCCTCTCGGGCGCCCCTCCGGCGGAGCCGGAGCCCACGGCATCCGCCTCCCCCACCCCGAGTCCGACACCGCTCACGCCCGTCGAGCAGCTGCTGGCGACCACCGCGGACCCGCTCGCCTGCGCGGTCGACTTCCGCGGCCCCGGCATCGCACTGCCCCCGATGCTGCAGACCCAGGGCGCGCTGTACACCGGACTGCCGATCCCCAGACGAGAAGGCGCGGTCTTCGGGGGCTGGTATGAGACGGAGTCGGATGCCGGCGCCCTGACGGCCACCGCCCGTGTCAACGGCGCGCGGCTCGCGAGCTGCACCGATCGGCGGCAGACCCTGTACGCCGGATGGGCCACGCCCGAGCAGGTCGCCGCCGCGCACACGCGCGTGCCGATCCTGATGTACCACCAGTTCACGACCAGGCCCGAGGGCGAGAAGGGCTGGCTGCGCGGCAACTACGCGTACATCGGCGACTTCGAGGCGCAGATGGCCCACATCGAGCAGACGCGGTTCTACCTGCCCACCTGGGATGAGCTCGACGCGTTCATCGACGGAGCGCTGTACCTGCCGCCGCGCTCGGTGATCGTCACGGACGACGACGCCGATCCCACCTGGCTGGAGCTGGCCGTCCCCGTCGTCACGCAGCACCGCGTCCTGACCACCTCGTTCGTCATCACGAAGTTCCGCCACGACGGTCCGCCCTCGCCCTACGTGCTGCAGCGCTCGCACACCGACGACATGCACGAGGCCGGCGCGAACGGCAAGGGGCGGATGGTGAACTGGACGGCTGATCAGATCGCCACCGACCTGGAGCGCTCGGCGCAGATCCTCGGCGTGAAGGAGATCGTCGCATACCCGTACGGTCACGTGAACGAGACCGCCGAGGAGGGTGTGACCAGGGCGGGTTTCACCTTCGGCCGCACCACCGCCTGGGGCTTCGTGACGCCCGGCACGGACAAGCTCCGGCTTCCCGTCATCCGGATGAACTACGGCGACACCGTGCAGACGCTGATCGAGCGGATCGGCTGACCGCCGAACGGCACGGATGGCTAGGCTCATGAGCATCGACCTCGAAGCGCTGTACATCGACCTGCATCAGCACCCTGAGCTCTCGTTTCAGGAGACCCGCACGGCCGGTATCGCCGCCGGCCAACTGCGCGACCTCGGACTGGAGGTGCACGAGGGCGTCGGCGGAACGGGCGTCGTGGGCGTGCTCGCCAACGGCGACGCTCCGACCGTCTGGGCCCGTGCCGACGTGGACGCCCTGCCGGTCACCGAGGAGACCGGCCTTCCCTACGCCTCGAAGGCAACGGGCGTCGATCCCGACGTCAACGAGGTCAGGGTGATGCACGCCTGCGGCCACGACATGCACGTGACCGCCATGATCGGCGCGGTCGAGCAGCTGGTCTGGGAGCGGGATCAGTGGCAGGGCACGCTGGTCGTCGTGATCCAGCCAGCAGAGGAGCTGGGCGCCGGTGCGCGAGCGATGCTCGACGACGGCGCGCTGGACCGGTTCCCGAAGCCGGACATCGTGCTCGGCCAGCACGTCGGGCCGCTGCCGGCGGGCGCGGTCGGCCTGCGCCCCGGTCCGCAGATGTCAGCATCCGACGGTCTGCACGTCGTGCTGCACGGCCAGGGCGGGCACGGCTCGCGGCCGGATTCCACGATCGACCCGGTCGTGATGGCGGCGGCGACGATCATGCGCCTGCAGACGATCGTCTCGCGCGAGGAGGACGTGTCCTGGTTCGCACGGGATGCCGGAGTGCCGCTGGTGTTCTGGTTCTGGGGCGGCGTGGATCCGGCCGCCTTCGCGGCGGCCCTGCAGAACGGCTCGGTCGACCACGACATCCCGACCAACCACTCGCCGTTCTTCGCCCCGGTGATCCACCCGACCATCGAGGTGGGCGTGAAGGCCCTGGCGACGGCCGCGCGAGAGTTCCTCGGCTGAGGCGGCGTGGCTTTCTGAAGGACGGATGACGTTCTGAAGGAGATCCGGGGCCCTGGCATCCTTCAGAACGTCGAATGTCCTTCAGAAGTGCGTGCGGGATGCGGCGTCAGGCCTCGATCACGCGGTGATTGATCTCGAGCGCCTCACGGTGCAGGCGCTCCATGCGCAGGTCGAGCTCGCCGGCGGCATCCGCGGCCTCGGTGAGGCTCTGCACCAGGTGGGCGGGCACTCGTCCGTCGAACTTGTAGTGGATCTTGTGCTCCAGGCTCGCCCAGAAGTCCATCGCGATGGTGCGGAACTGCACCTCGACGGGCACGGGGATGGCCCCCGTGGACAGGAAGACGGGCACCTCGACGATGGCGTGCAGGCTGCGGTATCCGTTGGGCTTGGGCTCGGCGATGTAGTCCTTCACCATCAGCACGGTGATGTCGTCCTGGCGGGTGAACAGCTCGAACAGGCGGTACACGTCGGTGACGAAGCTGCAGGTCACCCGCACGCCGGCGATGTCGGTGATCTCCCGGCGGATCACGTCGAAGTCGGGATCGATGCCCTTGCGGGCGACCTTCTCGACGATGCCATCCGGTGACTTCAGCCGGCTCGAGACGTGCTCGATCGGGTTGTAGGCGTGCATATGGGTGAACTCGTCGCGCAGGATCGAGATCTTCGTCTCGACCTCGCGCATGCCGAACTCGTACTCGCGGAGGAAGCGCTGGAACTGATCCCGCAGCTGCTTCGCCTGGGCGATCGCGGCATCGTCGACAGGCACCGTGCTCATGCTTCCGACGTTACGCCGTGCGGTTCGGAATGTGCTGGATGCTGCCGGAGACGACACGGGCCGGAGACGACGGATGCCGGGGATGCCGCGTCAGCGGCGTCCCCGGCATCCGGAGCAGTGCGTCAGGCCTTCGGCGCAGCCGGGTCGCCGGGAGCCTCAGGAGCAGCCGGAGCCGCCTCGGCGGGGGCCGAGGGAGCCTCAGGAGCGACCGGAGCCTCGGCGACCGGAGCGGCCGGCGGAACCGGGGCGCCCTGCGCGGCGGCATCCGCCTGCGGGGCGACCGGGGCATACTGCGGAGCCGCACCGTCCACCGGCGGAACCGGCTGATAGTTGAGACTCTGCGCCAGAGCGCCGTGCGTCGACGGGTCGTTCGCGTCGTAGGCCGCGGCGGAACCCTGCTTCTTCACCTTGGAGGCGGCGACGAAGTACTGGATCACGCTGACCACGGTCAGGATGACACCTGCCGCGAGCGGGTACCAGAACACCGTGTAGCGGAACTCGCCGTTGGCGTCGGGCTTGGCGAACATCACCTGGAAGAACGGGATGGCGGCGCCGACCACGAACACGGCGGCCCACAGCACGACCATCCAGCGCATCTTCTTCAGCGACGACTGGGAGACCTTGCCCTTCTTGTCGACCTTCGGCTCCAGCAGACCCTGCTGCTTGCGGGTGAGCAGCGCGAAGATCAGCGCGAGCACCAGGATGACGATGGCGACGATGAGCAGGATCAGCCACACCATGAGCGTGGGGTTCGAGGTGGGCTGGTTCTTCAGGTACTCGTTGTACTTGTCGACCGTCGCGCTGTAAGCGTCGACCGCGGCACCGAGGTCGGTGTCGGCCTGCTGCGCGGCGCTCTGGTCCTGCGCGCTGATCGCGTCGGCGAGCGCGCCGGCGGCGGCGGCCATGTCGCCCGCCTCCCCAGCGAACTCCTTGGCGAACGCGGCGCTGCCGCTGTCGGCCTTCTGCGCGACCTTGGTGAACTCGCTCTTGGCGGTCTCGGCGGCGGCCTGGAACTTCTTCGAGGCGGTGGCGATGTCCTCGAGCGGTGCGGACTGGTCGGAGTAGACGGTGCCGAACTGCTCGGCGGCGGCGCTCAGCGCGGTGTCGACCTTCTGCAGGTCATCGGTGGTGTCGGCCATCGCGGGCGCTGCGGCCCCGATGATCATCATCAGGCCCGCGATGACGGCGACCACCGTCAGACGCGCGCGGGTTGCGATTGCAGTCATGAGAATGAGATTCCCCCCTCAGCCCGCAGAACGCGGGTCGTGTGCGGCGCCGCCCTCCGACGCCCCCGACATTCTAGGAGATTGCTGAGAATGCGGGGTAATCGCATTTCCGAGCGGTCTCCTCGATCAGACCGCGATCGACAGCGCCGCCGTGTAGCCCTTTCCGATGCTGCCGGTCATGGTCGCAACCTGCAGGACGCCGCCGTCGTCGCCGAACACGTTGTCGCTCTTCAGCGTGACCCGCGCGGCGTTGCTCACGCTCTTCTCGTAGCCGGTCGTGGCGTACACCTTCGCGTTGGTCTCCTCCGGGAGCGCGATCTGCGAGGTCTTCACGATCGGCCCGGTGGCGACGGCGGTGGCCACGTCCTGGTAGACCTCGAAGTGGATGTGCGGCCACCGGCCCGAGTAGCAGGCCGGATAGATCGACGTGAAGCGCACGGTGCCGGTGTCGTCGGTCTCCTGCACGCCGCGCAGATAGTTCTCGTCCTTCGCGGCGTCCGAGTAGAGCGAGTAGTTCCCGTCACGGTCGCAGTGCCAGAGGTAGACCCCCGCGCCCGTCATCGCCTTCCCCGTGGCCGCGTCGCGGACCGTCAGCACGATCTCGAGCGGCACGCCCTTCGCCGTGGTCGTCGAGGAGCCGAAGCTGGAGCGGATGTCGCCGCGCACGATGCCGGAGTCGTCGAGCACGTTCACGCCGTTCGAGCCGTCGCCGGGATAGGGCCCGGCGGTCTCGTTCGGGACCTCGCCCTCGAGCAGATCGCTGTTGTCCTCCGCGGCCGGCGCGCCGCCCGGAGCGCCCTGCGGCGGAGCGCCGGCCGATCCGCCCGATCCCGACCCCGTGGACGCGGATGTGGTCGGCGCGCAGGCTGCGAGCAGCGTGGTCGCCGCGATGCCGCCGAAGATGCCCAGCATCCGACGGCGGTCGATCAGCGTGCGGATGTCGTAGACGAGTCCGCGATGGTCCTCATCGATCTCGTGGCCGTTCTCGTCCAGCCAGCGGGGGTCGGTGGTCTCGGTGCTCATGATCTCGTCCTCTCGTCGGGCGGGCCGCCCACGTTCCGAGGCAACCGATCCGACCCATGAGGGATGCAGGAGGACGACGAGCAGTTGCCGTGAGCCTGCTATGGGGATCGCATGAGTCGCTTCGTCCGGCAGGGCTTGCGAGAATTAACTTAAGTAGTTAAGTTAGTTCCATGGACCTCGCCTACGAACTCCACGACCTGGTCCGCACACTCGACAGATGGGCGGAGCAGATCCTCCGGCCCCAAGGCCTCAGCTACAACCAGTACGTCGCCCTCGTCATCCTCGGCGAGCACCCGGGCATCACCGGGCGCATCCTCGCGAAGGCCCTCGGCGTCACCGAGGCGGCGGGCAGCGGGATCGTCCGTGCGCTGCTCGCCGACGACCTCATCACCGACCAGGCCGGCCCTCGTACCGGTAACCGTCGAGAGCTTCATCTCACCCCGCGTGGCGTCGACAGAGCACAGCACTGCGGCCGGCTGCTGGGGCGCTCCGTCGACGACAATGCCCGCACCATCGGCATCGATCCGGCCGCTCTGGCCGCCACCATCCGCGCCCTCCATGACGAGGTACGCACCGTGCGCACTCCCCCCGGAAAGGACCACTCATGACCTTCACCCTCGCCGCCCTGGCGGCCGCCTGCGGGCTCGCCCGCCTGGCGATCTTCGTCGCCCTGCACGCCGTCAAGAACGAGTACTCGCCTGTCCGGCACGCGGTCAGCGACTACGCCGTGGGGAGCACGAGAAGACTCAGCAGCATCATGACCTGGATCACCGTGCCGTTCTGGGGGCTGCTCGCGGCCGCCGTCGCCACAGGCCTGAACGATTGGCCGGATGCAACGGGCATCGCCGTCGCCCTGTCCGCCCTGGCCGTGATCTTCCTCGTGCTCCCGTTCGTCCCCACCGACGTCGAGGGCGAGAAGGCGACCACCATCGGCCGCCTGCACTATCTGCTCGCGATCGCCTGGTTCGCCATCAGTTACGCGTGCATGGGCAACTTCACCCGCCTCTTCTCGGACCTGGGGCCGGAGTGGCTGGCCGCGACACTCACGGTGCTCTCCTGGATCGCGGCCGTGTCCCTGGCGGTGAGCGTCATCGCGCTCGTCGTGAAGAAGCTGCGGGCGCGGGTGTTCGGCCTCTCCGAGCGGGTGTTCATCCTCTCGGTGAACCTGTTCTACCTCGGCGTCGCCGTCGGACTCCTCCTCCTGGGATGATCAGGCGTCGCGCGAGCGCCAGAGCAGCCAGACGAAGTACGGGGCGCCGATCAGCGCCACGACCAGTCCGGCGGGCAGCTGCGCCGGTGCGAGCACGGTGCGCCCGATGGCATCCGCCGTGCCCACGAGCACTGCACCGAGCACGACCGACACCGGGATCACGCGACCGTGCTTCGCCCCGACCAGCGCGCGCGCGGCGTGCGGTGCGACCAGGCCCACGAAGCCGACCACGCCGACCGCCGAGACGCTGAGCGCCGCCAGCAGGGCGGCCGCACCCAGCAGTCCGAGGCGAGCGCGTTCGAGTCGCACGCCGACCAGCCGGGGAGTGTCCTCGTCCATCGCCACGATGTCGAGCTCGCGACGCTGGGCGATCACGAACGGCAGCGCGACGGCCAGGACGATCGCCAGCGGGATCACCTGCTCCCACAGCCGCCCGTAGGTGGTGCCGGACAGCCACGTGTAGATCTTCGGGGTGTCCCATGGGTTGGAGCGCAGCAGCACGAACGTGGTCAGCGCCGTCGCTCCGTAGGAGACGCCGATGCCGATGAGGATGAACCTGTCCGCGCTGAGGCCGCCCCGCCACGACAGCGCGTACACGAGCAGGAAGGCGAGCAGCGCGCCGGCGATCGCGGCGGCGATCATGCCGAAGGTGGAGGCCGCGACGCTGGTGACCACGAGCACGGCGCCCAGTCCCGCACCGCCGGTGATTCCGAGCAGCCCCGGCTCGGCGAGCGGGTTGCGGCTGACGGCCTGCGTGATGGTGCCGGCCAGCGCGAGAGCCGCGCCGGCGACCACGGCGGCGATCACCCGCGGCGAGCGCTCGTCGAGGGCGAACGAGACCAGAGGCGGCGCCTGATGCTGCATCCACAGCAGGATGTCCCCGGTCAGCAGCGGTGTGGCGCCCACCAGCATCCCGATCAGGATCACGGCGGCGAGCAGCGCGACCCCGACGGCGAGAACGACGGCGAAGCGGCGGGTGCTGCGCACCCCGAAGCGGATGCTGGGCGGGCGGCGCGTGGGGCCGGCGTCGCGCAGGCGGCGGGCCATCGCGATCAGCACGATCGCACCGAGGAGGGTGGTCGCGACGCCGGTGGGCACCGCGATCGCGCCCTCCGCGCCGATGATCGCGCGGAGCACGGCGTCGGCGCCGATCACGACGATCGCTCCGATGAGTCCGGTCGCCGGGATGAGCAGCACGTGCTTGGTGAGCAGGGGGAACACGCGGGACAGCAGCCGGGCGAGCACGGGCGCGCAGAGGCCGACGAAGCCGATGGGGCCGGCCAGCGTGACCGCGGCTGCGGTCAGCAGCACGGAGAGCAGGATGCCCATCACCCGCGTCGAGCGGATCGGGACACCCAGGGAGGAGGCCGTGTCGTCGCCGAGCGCGAGCACGTCCAGGCGCCGCGTCAGCACCAGCGCCAGCGCGATGGCGACCACGATCACCGGTGCGGCACGCAGGAAGGCCTGGATGCCCAGCTGGGACAGGCTGCCGCTCCCCCACGCGAACAGCCCCTTGGTCTCCTCCTCGAACAGCACCAGCAGCGTCGACGTGCCGGCCTGCAGGGCCATGGCGAGCGCGGACCCCGCGAGCACCAGACGGGTGGTCGACGATGCGGCGCCGCCCGCCAGGCCCAGCACGATGCCGGCGGCGGCGAGCCCGCCTGCGAACGCGACGATGCCGGATGCCCAGAACGGGATGCTCACCCCGAACGCGGTCACCGCGGTGACCGCGAAGTACGAGCCGGCGGTCACACCGAGCGTGTCCGGTGAGGCCAGCGGGTTGCGCGCGAGCGACTGCATCAGGAGTCCTGCGACCCCGAGGGCGGCCCCCACCGCGATTCCCGCCGCCAGCCGCGGCATCCGCGAGCCGAACAGCACATCGGCATCCGCGAGCACGGCCCCGCTCGTGCCCTGCGTGAGATGCCACAGCGACACCGCGACCAGAGCGACGAGCAGCACGAGGAGCCCCCCCGCCGCGGGGAGCGCGCCGCGCCGGGGCGTCACGCCCCCGGCATCCGTCGCCGGCAGCTCCGCGACGATCGCATCCCTACTGCTCATCGACCCGTCTCACCTTCCGCATGGCCCGGATGCTCCCGACACAGATCGGGGGCCGACACGCCACTTTCCGGACGATTCCAGCGAGAACGTCCGTGATCTGGCGTGTCGGCCCCCGGAGTGGAACACGTCACTTGGTGATGACGGCGACGTACGCGTCGACGATCTGCTCGGCCGAGCGCGGTCCGCCGAAGGTCCAGATGCCCGCGGGGAACGCGTGGATGCGGCCGTCCTTCACCGCGGGGATCGAGGCCCAGGCGGGGTTCTTGGCCGCCGCGTCGATGAAGGTCTCCGAGTCGGGGTCGGCGGTTCCGGTGTGCAGCAGCATGGCGTCGCCGATCGTGGTCATGCCCTCGATGTCGGTCTGGCCCAGACCATAGGCCGGGTCGACCTCGCCGGTCCAGGCGTTCTCGAGCCCGAGCCGCTCGCCGAGCTCGCCGATCAGCGAGCCCTGTCCGAACGGCCGCAGGGACACGTTGCCGCCGTCGACCCAGCCGTCGAAGAACACGAAGGGCGCGCCCTCCAGGGAGGCGCCGGCGACGGCCTTCTCGCCCTCGGCGAGCTTCTTCTCGAACTCGTCCTTCACGACGTCGGCGCGCTCGGTGCGGCCGGTCGCCTGCGCGATCAGGTCGAAGGTCGCGAGCATCTGCTTGATCGGGTCCTTCGCATCGGCGCCGGTGGTGCTGAGCACCGGGACGCCGTACTTCTCCAGCTGCGTGATGATCGCGTCGTCGCGGGTACCCGCCTCGACGATCACGAGGTCGGGCTCGGTGGCGAACAGCGCGTCGAGGTTGGGCTCCTGACGGGTGCCGACGCTCTTGACGTCCTTCGGCAGCTCCTCGGCGGTGTCCCAGGTGCGGTAGCCGTCGGCGTCGGCGACCGCGACGGGCGTGAGGCACAGCGAGAGCACGTCCTCGATCTGCTGCCACTCGAGCACGGCGACCTTCGCGGCCGGCTTGTCCAACTTGACGGTGCGGCCCAGTGCGTCGGTCAGCTCGACCGGCTTGGTCGAGGTGGAGGTGCTGTCGTCGGCGCAGCCGACGCCGCTCGCCGTGGAGGTCTTCGCGTCGGTCGGCGCGGGGGCCGCCGTGGTGGTGCCGCAGGCGGTGAGCGCGAGGGTCAGGGCGCCGAGCGTGGCGAGGGCTGCGAGGGGCTTGTTCATCAGGATGGCTCCGGGATGTCGGGGTCGGGGTCGGGGAATCGGGTATGGGGAGGGTGCGCGGCGAGGCCGTGGCGGGAGATCAGGCCGAGAGCGCGGCGAGGCCGCGGCGGGCGCGGTCGTGATGCCTGCCGCGCGGCGTGACGCGCACCCGTCCGGTGCGCGGGTCGTGGTCGGCGTCGATGGGCAGTCCGTACACCTCGGTGAGGTTCTCGGACGTGAGCACGCCGTGCGGGAGTCCCGAGGCGTGCACGCGGCCGAGGTGCATGAGCACGACCTCGTCGGCGACGGATGCCGCATGGCTCAGGTCGTGCAGCACCACGCCCACGGCGGTGCCGCGGTCGGCCAGGTCGCAGATCAGGTCGAGGGTCTCGACCTGATAGCGCAGGTCGAGATGGTTGGTGGGCTCGTCCAGCAGCAGGATGCCGGTGTCCTGCGCGAGTGCGGTGGCGAGCCACACGCGCTGCAGCTCCCCGCCGGAGAGCTCGTCGACGGCGCGCTGCGCCATGTGGTCGAGACCGGTGAGCTCGAGGGCCTGCGCGACGGCATCCCGGTCGGCGTCGGTCATGCCCGCGAACCTCCGGCGATGCGGGTGCCGGCCGTAGGCGACGACGTCGCGCACCTCGAGTCCGGAGGGGTGCGGACGGGACTGCGAGAGCATCGCGACCGTGCGGGCGAACTCCCTGGCCGAGAGCGCCGCCGCGTCCCGCTCACCCCGCTCGTCGACCACGCGGACGATCCCCTCGTCGACCCTGTGCAGCCGGGCGAGGGCGCGCAGCGCCGTGGACTTGCCGCTGCCGTTGGGGCCGATCAGAGCGGTGACGACACCGGGGCGCAGGTGCAGCGACACCTCGTGCACCACCCGGTTGCGGCCGTAGCTGAGGGCGAGCGATTCGCCGTGCAGCTCGTCCGTGCGGGCCTCGGATGCTTCCTTCGGATTGGTCACGTTAGGAGAGCCTAACCTATGCTGAAGTGGTGAGCCACCACCCCTACCGGACCTTCCGCACCACCGTCGCCCGCATCGAGAAGCTGACACCGAGCTTCGCGCGCATCACCCTGACCGGCGACGACCTGGCGCATTTCGGCACTGACGGCCTGGATCAGCGCATCAAGCTGATCATCCCCTTCGCAGACGGCACGATCACCGATGTCGGCCAGTTCGACGAGACCCAGAGCATGACCGAGTGGTACCGGCGCTGGCGCGAACTCCCCGATGAGGAGCGCAATCCGATCCGCACCTACACGATCCGCTCCCCGCGTCCCGCCGACCGCGAGATCGATGTCGACTTCGTGCTGCACGGCACCGAGGGCCCGGCATCCGCCTGGGCGACCGGTGCCCAGGTCGGCGATCCGCTGTTCGTCGTCGGACCGGACTCGCGCTCCGACGAGCAGGGCGGGGGCATCGAATGGAAGCCGGGAGACGCGACCTCCGTACTGATCGCCGGCGACGAGACCGCCATGCCCGCGATCTGCTCCATCGTCGAATCGCTGCCCGCGCACATCACCGGCGAGGTGTGCATCGAGGTGCCGTCCGAGGCGGATGCCCTCCCCCTGGCCGCCCCGGACGGGGTTCGGGTGAGCTGGCTGGGCCGCGGATCGACCGCGCACGGCGTGCGACTGAGCGCAGCCGTGCACGCCTGGGGTCGGCGGCGCAGCGCATCACCGGCATCCGCTCAGGGTGCGGAGCCGGTCCGCGGACTCGACGAGGACGACAGGTCCGAGGCATCCGACGAGATCCTCTGGGAGGTTCCCGAGGCGGCGTCGGGTGGCGAGTACGCCTGGCTGGCCGGCGAGGCCGGCACGATCACCGCGCTGCGACGCCACCTGGTGCGGGACCTCGGCATCGACCGTCACTCGATCGCGTTCATGGGGTACTGGCGCCGCGGCCGCGCCGAGGCCTCCTGACCCGCAGGATCCCCGCGATGAACCCGCGTCAGCGCGGGGAGCGGGCGTCGGTCAGCTGCTGACCGGAGAGGATGCCCGGCAGTCCGCGGCCCTGACGGGTGAAGAAGAACATCACGCACGCGACGAGCATCGCGAGGCTCGTCAGGGCTGCCAGGATCCCGCCGATCAGCCCGATCGTCGACAGCCCGGCCACCCCGCCGACCCAGCGCAGCAGACGCGCGACCGGCTGAGGCATCCGCGCTCCGTCATAGCGCAGCTCCACGGCGAGGTCTCCGACCGAGCGACCGGTCATCAGGATGGTCGCGAGCCAGAACGCCCCCGCACCGCCCGTGCCGACCAGCTCCGACAGGGTCCCGTCCAGCACCGCCGCGCGATCGCGCACCACGTACTCCAGGAACAGCTGCATCCCCACGCCGAGCGTCGCCGAGACCAGGAAGAAGCCGAGTCCGTCGCAGATCATCGCCAGGGCGCGGCGCCCACGGGTGACGGGGCGCGGCATCCCGGCATCCGCCGCACGGGACAGACCACGGTGCGCGCGGGGCACGACGAGCCCGAACGCCGAGCCGACCAGGGCGCCCGTCGTGTTGGTCATCAGGTCGCCGACGTCGAAGAACCGGTATGCGCACGGATACACGCCCCACACCCCGGTCAGCTGCGTCGTCTCGATGAACAGCGACAGGCCCAGGCCCACGAGCAGGGCCGTGACGATCCCGCGTCCGCCCAGCACCCGCAGGAAGAAGCCCAGCGGCACGAACAGCAGCACGTTGAACGCGAGCTGCAGGATGCCCGGATGCGTGAGCGGGTTGCCCGGCGCGGCGAGCGCCTGCTGCACGTCCCGCACCACCGACATGGGGTCGGTGATCGCCCCGACGCACCGGATGGACGACGGCTCGGGAAGCGGCAGCAGCGTGTACGTCCAGATCGCCCAGAAGTAGATGAGTGCGGCCAGCCACATCAGGAGCCGCACCGGACTCAGACGCCCTCGACGGCGGTAGCTGATGGCCACGAACGGCACGAAGAGGCCGATCCCGACGAGTACGCCGATGCCGATCGCGATCGCTCCGGACATCACCTGCTGGCTCATCGGAATAAAGTCTACGGGCGCCGTGTTGCACGCCCGCCCGCGCAGGCGTAATCTCGCCCGTCGTGGCACACGACGCACGCGAGAACACGGATGCCCCGCAACTCGCCAAACGCATCCTTCTCGGCGACCCGCTGACGACCGAGCAGGTCAACGACCAGCTGCTCCCCAAACGCATGGCGCTGCCGATCTTCGCGTCCGACGCGCTGAGCTCGGTGGCCTACGCGCCGCAGGAGCTCCTGATGATCCTGCTGATCGGCGGGACCGCGTTCCTGACTCTGGCACCGTGGATCGCCACGGCGGTCGTGCTCCTGCTGATCGTGGTCGTGCTCAGCTACCGCCAGATCATCAAGGCGTACCCCTCCGGCGGCGGCGACTTCGAGGTGACCCAGAAGAACCTCGGCGAGGTGCCGTCGGTGATCGTCGCGGCCGCGCTGCTCGTCGACTACGTCCTCACCGTCTCCGTGTCGATCGCGTCCGGCGTCGACAACATCATCTCGGCGGTGCCAGGGCTGAACCCGTGGCGCGTGGAGCTGGCGGTCGGCTTCGTGATCCTGATCGTCATCGTCAACCTGCGCGGCGTGCGCGAGGCATCCACCGTCTTCGCGATCCCGACGTACGTGTTCATCGGCTCGGTGATCGTGATGATCGGCACCGGACTGGTGCGGATGCTGCTCGGCGACGCCCCCGTCGCGGCGAGCGCGGCGTACACCGTGCAGGCCGAGAGCCTCAGCCAGGCGGCGATGGTGCTGCTGATCCTGCGCGCGTTCTCCAGCGGATGCTCCGCCCTGACGGGCGTGGAGGCCGTGTCGAACGGCGTGCCGCCGTTCCGCGTGCCGAAGGTGCGGAACGCCAAGACCACCCTGGCGATGATGGGCTCGATCGCCGCCCTGATGTTCGCCGGGCTCACCGCGCTGGCGCTGATCTCGGGCGTCAGGTACGCCGAGGACGCCTGCGACCTGGTCGGCTTCGACTGCTCCAACCCGCAGCCGAGCCTGATGGCGCAGGTCGCTTCGGCGACGTTCGGCGCCGGCAGCATCCCGTTCTTCATCATCCAGGCCGCCACCGCGTGCGTGCTGCTGCTGGCCGCCAACACGGCGTTCAACGGCTTCCCGCTGCTGGGCTCGGTGCTGGCCCGCGAGGGCTACGCCCCGAAGGCGCTGAACACCCGCGGCGACCGGCTGGTCTTCTCCAACGGCATGATCCTGCTGGGCCTGGCCGCGGTCGTCGTGCTGGTGGTGTTCCAGGCGAACCTCACCAACCTCATCCAGCTGTACATCATCGGCGTGTTCGTGTCGTTCTCACTCGGACAGATCGGCATGGTGCGGCACTGGAGGCGGCTCCTGCGCGAGACGCATCACCGGCCACTGAGCGAGGTGGCCGCGGAGCGGCGCTCGGCCATCGTCAGCCTGTCCATCAACTCCCTCGGCGCCGTGATGACGGTGAGCGTGCTCATCATCGTGACCATCACGAAGTTCACCCACGGCGCCTGGATGGTGTTCTTCGCCATCCCCGTGCTCGCGCTGCTGATGCTCGGCGTCAAGCGGTACTACCGCGACGTCGAGAAGGAGATCGCGATCGAGGACACGACCCACTTCGGGTCGCGCGGCGACGTCGCGATCGTGCTGGTCAGCCGGATGCAGAAGCCGGTCATCAAGGCGCTGGACTACGCGATCGCCGCCCGCCACGAGAAGACGATCGCGCTGCACGTCGCCCTCACGCCCGAGGACGGCCAGGTGCTGCAGCGGCAGTGGCAGGACTACAAGATCCCGGTGCCGCTGGTGATCGTGGACTCTCCGTACCGCACCTTCGCACAGCCGGTCGAGCAGTACATCCGCAAGTACCGCGTGAAGCACGGCCTCGAAGTGTTCGCGGTTTACTTGCCGCAGTACATCGTGGGCCGCTGGTGGGAGAACGTGCTGCACAACCGGCGCTCCCGCCGGATGGCCAACCAGCTGATGCTCGTGCACGGCGTCTCGATCACGCTCGTCCCGTGGCTGCTCGACTCCTCCGAGCTCATCTACGGGCGCCGTTCGCGGCCGCTTCCGGGCCAGGAGCGCGCCGGCCGGCCGTTCGCCCTGTACGGCGGCGACCAGCAGAACGGCGAACGCCGCGTGCACCGGCCCGCCGGTCCCCCGGACAAGGGCTGAGCCGACCCGACCGTGAGCACGGCGCATGGATCCGCTGCGGCGCCGTAGGGATTCCGTGAGGATCGCGTCCGACCCCCGCTGATCGGAGTGGGATCGGAACGTGCTCGATCTCATCTACCTCGCGCTCACCGCGCTGGTCTTCGTCCTCATCGGCCTGAGCGCCAAGGGGGTGGAGTCGCTTTGACCGCCTTCGGCATCGCCGCGGCGGTCCTCGCCGTCGTGGCCATCGGCTACCTGCTCGTCGCCCTCGTGCGCCCGGGGAGGTTCTGATGAACGACCTCTGGGCCGGCATCCTGCAGGGTGCCACGCTGGTGCTCATCCTGGTGCTGCTGTACCGCCCGCTGGGCGATGCCATGGCGCTCGTCTACACCAGCCCCCGGCACCTGCGCGTCGAACGCGGGCTGTACCGGCTGTTCGGCGTCGACCCCGAGTCGGAGCAGACCTGGCGCGCCTACGCCCGCGGGCTGCTGCTGTTCTCGGCCGGCGGGATGCTGGCGGTGTACCTGCTGCAGCGGATGCAGTCGCTGCTGCCGTACTCGCTCGGACTGCCTCCCGTGCCACCGGGCCTGGCGTTCAACACGGCGGCCTCGTTCGTGGCCAACACGAACTGGCAGTCGTACTCCCCGGAGCAGACCGTGGGCTTCATCGTGCAGGCGGCGGGTCTGGCCGTGCAGAACTTCCTCTCCGCGGCGGTGGGCATCGCCGTCGCGATCGCCCTGGTGCGCGGCTTCGCGCGCCGCGGGTCGGGCACGATCGGCAACTTCTGGGTGGATACCACCCGCGGCGCCGTCCGGCTGCTGCTGCCGATCGCCGTGCTCGGCGCGGTCGCGCTGATCGCCGGCGGCGTGGTCCAGAACCTGACCGGAGTCACCGAGGTGCACACGCTGGCCGGCGGCACCCAGCACATCCCGGGCGGACCGACCGCCTCGCAGGAGGTCATCAAGCTGCTCGGCACCAACGGCGGCGGATTCTTCAACGCGAACTCCGCCCACCCGTTCGAGAACCCGACGCCGTGGACCAACCTGTTCGAGATCCTGCTGATCCTCGCCATCCCGTTCGCGCTGCCGCGCACCTTCGGGCGGATCATCGGCGACGACCGCCAGGGCTACGCGATCGCGTCGGCGATGGGCGTGCTGTTCCTCGCCTCGACGACGCTGCTGTCGGTGCTCGAGTCCGCAGGCGGAGGCGCGGCCCCGCAGCTGGCAGGCGCGGCGATGGAGGGCAAGGAGCAGCGCTTCGGCATCCTCGGCTCCGCGCTGTTCGGCAGCGCGTCGACGCTCACGTCGACGGGCGCCGTGGACTCGATGCACGACTCGTACACACCGCTCGGCGGCATGATGCCGCTGCTGAACATGATGCTCGGCGAGGTCGCCCCCGGCGGCGTCGGTTCGGGACTCTACGGGATGCTCGTGCTGGCCGTGATCGCCGTGTTCGTCGGCGGTCTGCTGGTGGGGCGCACCCCCGAGTACCTGGGCAAGCGGATCGGGCAGCGGGAGATGACCCTGGCGAGCCTGTACATCCTGGTCGTCCCGATGCTCGTGCTGGGCGGCGCGGCGCTGAGCTTCGCGATCCCCGGCATCCGCGAGGACGTGGTGAGGACCAGCATCCTGAATCCGGGCGCGCACGGGCTGAGCGAGGTGCTGTACGCCTTCACCTCGGCCGCGAACAACAACGGCTCGGCTTTCGCGGGTCTGGGCGCGAACACGCCGTGGCTGAACACGTCGCTGGGCGTCGTGATGCTGCTGGGACGCTTCCTGCCGATCGTGCTCGTGCTCGCCCTCGCCGGTGCCCTCGCGCAGCAGCAGAGCGTGCCGGCCACCACGGGCACCCTGCCCACGCACCGCCCGCTGTTCATCGGGCTCCTCCTGGCGGTGGCGATCGTCATCACCGCCCTCACCTACTTCCCCGTGCTCACGCTCGGGCCGCTCGCCGAAGGACTGGTCTGACATGACCCTCACCGACACCCCCGTCCACCACTCCGCCGAATCGCATCATCACGATGCGCCCGCCGCGCCCCCGCGCGCGTTCGGCTGGCGCCAGCTGGTAGCCGCCGTCCCCGGCGCGCTGAGCCGGCTCAACCCCGCGCGGCTTCTGCGCAACCCCGTGATCCTGCTGGTCTGGGCGGGCGCCGCCTTCACCACCGCACTGGCGATCGCGGAGCCCTTCCTGCAGGCGCCGACGCCCGGCATCCCGGCGGGGTTCACCTGGGCGATCGCCGTCTGGTTGTGGCTGACCGTGCTGTTCGCCAACCTCGCCGAGTCCGTGGCCGAGGGACGGGGCAAGGCGCAGGCCGCGAGCCTGCGTCGCACCCGGACCACCACCACGGCCCGGCGCGTGACGGCGTACGACCCCGCCGACCCGCTGGCCGAGCACGCATCCACCGAGGACGTCGCCTCGTCCGAACTGCGCCTCGGCGACGTCGTGATCGTCGCGGCCGGCGAGCCGATCCCCGGAGACGGCGACATCGTTGCCGGCATCGCAACCGTCGACGAGTCGGCGATCACGGGCGAGAGCGCGCCCGTCATCCGCGAGTCCGGTGGCGACCGCAGCGCCGTCACCGGCGGCACCCGGGTGCTCTCCGACCGGATCGTGGTGCGCATCACCTCGAAGCCGGGCGAGACGTTCGTCGACCGGATGATCGCGCTCGTCGAGGGCGCGAACCGGCAGCGCACGCCCAACGAGATCGCGCTGAACATCCTGCTCGCGAGCCTGTCGATCGTGTTCCTCGTGGTGGTGCTGGCGCTGAACCCGCTCGCCGGCTACGTCGCCTCGCCGGTCGGCATCCCCGTGCTGATCGCGCTGCTCGTGTGCCTGATCCCGACCACGATCGGCGCCCTGCTCAGCGCCATCGGCATCGCCGGCATGGACCGGCTGGTGCAGCGCAACGTGCTGGCGATGTCGGGGCGCGCGGTCGAGGCCGCCGGAGACGTGTCCACCCTGCTGCTCGACAAGACCGGCACGATCACCTACGGCAACCGCCGCGCGGATGACGTGCGCCCCGTCGCGGGCACGGACGCCGCCGAGCTGCTGCGCGCGGCCGCGCTGTCGTCGCTCGCCGACCCGACGCCCGAGGGCGCGTCCATCGTGGAACTGGCGGCCGCCCGCGGCATCAGGGTCACCTCGCCGGAGGGTGCGGTGTCGGTGCCGTTCACGGCGCAGACCCGGATGAGCGGGATCGACCTCCCCGACGGCACGGTCATCCGCAAGGGCGCCGGCTCCGCCATCCGCGCCTGGCTGGATTCGCAGGGAGCGGATGCCGCGGATGCCTTCGCCGAGGCCGCTCGGTACGCCGATGAGATCGCGGCGTCCGGCGGCACGCCTCTCGTGGTCGCGGCGTCCGGCCCCTCAACGGGCCCGGCGGCCCCCGCGGCCAGGATCCTCGGCGTCGTCCACCTGAAGGACATCGTCAAGGACGGCCTGCGCGAGCGGTTCGACGAACTGCGCGCGATGGGCATCCGCACCGTGATGATCACCGGCGACAACCCCCTCACCGCGGCGGCGATCGCGAAGGAGGCCGGAGTCGACGACTTCCTCGCGGAGGCGACCCCCGAGGACAAGCTCGCCCTGATCCGCCGCGAGCAGGAGGGCGGCCGGATGGTCGCGATGACCGGCGACGGCACCAACGACGCCCCCGCGCTGGCGCAGGCCGACGTGGGCGTGGCGATGAACACCGGCACCTCGGCGGCGAAGGAGGCCGGCAACATGGTCGACCTCGACTCCGACCCGACCAAGCTGATCGACATCGTGCGCATCGGCAAGCAGCTGCTCATCACCCGCGGTGCGCTCACCACGTTCTCGCTCGCGAACGACATCGCCAAGTACTTCGCGATCATCCCGGCCATGTTCATGACGGCGTTCCCGGGTCTGGGCGTGCTGAACGTCATGCAACTGCACTCCCCGGCATCCGCCGTGCTCAGCGCCATCGTCTTCAACGCGATCGTGATCGTGTTCCTCATCCCGCTCGCGCTGCGCGGCGTGACCTATCGTCCGGCCGGCGCGGCGCGGATGCTGCAGCGCAACCTGCTGATCTACGGCCTGGGCGGCGTGATCGCCCCGTTCATCGGCATCAAGCTCATCGACCTCGTCGTGAGCCTCATCCCCGGCTTCTGACCGGGCTCGGAAAGGACCCCCATGTCGAATCTCCGCACCACCGGTCGCACCGCGCTCGTCGCCGTGCGCGCCGTGCTCGTCTTCACCGTCCTGCTCGGCATCCTGTATCCCCTCGCCGTGACCGGGATCGGGCAGCTCGCGTTCCCCGCCCAGGCGAACGGCTCGATGCTGACCGCGGACGGGAAGGCCGTGGGCAGCTCTCTGATCGGGCAGGCCTTCACCGCCGAGGACGGCACCCCGCTGCCGCAGTACTTCCAGTCCCGGCCCTCGGCATCCGGCCAGGACGGCTATGACGCGATGGCGTCCGGCGGCAGCAACCTCGGCCCCTCCAACTCCGACCTGCTGGCGCAGATCCGGCAGCGCCGGGCCGCGATCGCGGCGTTCGAGGGCGTCGACCCGTCTCTGATCCCGCCGGATGCTCTCACGGCATCAGCCTCGGGCCTGGACCCGCAGATCAGCCCGGAGTACGCGCTGCTGCAGGTTCGTCGCGTCGCCGACGCGCGCGGACTGTCCGACGCCGCCGTGCGCGCGCTGGTGGAGTCTAGGATCCAAGGACGGGACCTCGGATTCCTGGGCGAGCCGCGCGTGAACGTGCTGGAGCTGAACCTCGCCCTCGACCGGCTCTCGAGCGGCGAGGAGGGCTGATGGCACGCGGGCGGCTGCGGGTGCTGCTGGGCGCAGCGCCCGGTGTCGGCAAGACCTACGAGATGCTCGCCGAGGCGCACCAGCTCGCCGCAGCCGGCCGCGACGTCGTCATCGGGGTCGTCGAGACCCATGGCCGCTCCGCGACCGCCGGGCAGGTGGCGGGCCTGGAGACCGTGCCCCGGCGCAGCATCCGCCATCGCGACGTCGAGCTGACCGACCTCGACGTCGACGCCGTGCTGGCGCGCGCGCCCGAGGTGGCGCTGATCGACGAGCTCGCGCACACCAACGCCCCCGGCTCCCGCAACGCCAAGCGCTGGCAGGACGTGGAGGAGCTGCTGGATGCGGGCATCGACGTGCTGACGACCGTGAACGTTCAGCACATCGAGTCGCTGAACGACGTGGTCGAGAAGATCACCGGGGTGGCGCAGCAGGAGACCGTGCCGGATGCCGTGGTGCGCGCCGCCGACGACATCGAGGTCGTGGATCTGGCCCCGCAGTCCCTGCGCGACCGGCTCTCGGCCGGCCAGGTGTATCCGGCGGAACGGGTGGATGCCGCGCTCTCGAACTACTTCCGGTTGGGCAACCTCACGGCGCTGCGCGAGCTGGCGCTGCTGTGGCTGGCCGACGAGGTCGACAGCGCGCTGCGCAGCTACCGCGAGGCGCACGGCATCGACTCGGCCTGGCAGACCAGGGAGCGCGTGGTCGTGGCTCTCACCGGCGGGCCGGAGGGCGAGACGCTGATCCGGCGCGGTGCCCGGATCGCGGCGCGCTCGGCGGGCGGCGAGCTGATGGCCGTGCACGTGTCCGCGCAGGACGGCCTGCGCACGGTGACTCCCGGCGCGCTCAGCGCGCAGCAGCAGCTCGTCGCCTCCCTGGGCGGGAGCTTCCATCAGGTGGTCGGCGATGACATCCCGGCCACCCTGGTCGAGTTCGCGCAGTCCGTCGACGCGACGCAGCTGGTGATCGGGGTGAGCAGGCGCAGCCGGCTCTCCGCGGCGCTCACCGGGCCGGGGATCGGCGCCGGCATCATCCGCAGCTCCGGCGACATCGACGTGCACATCGTCAGCCACTCCGCGGCCGGGGGCCGGCTCACGCTGCCGCGCGTCTCGGGCGGCGCGCTGGGGTGGCGCCGCCAGGTGCTCGGCTGGGTGGTCGCCCTCGTCGGCGGGCCGCTGCTGTCGTGGCTGCTGTTCTCGCTGCGGACGGAGGAGTCGATCACCTCCGACGTGCTGGCCTACCAGCTGCTGGTGGTGATCGTCGCTCTGATCGGCGGGCTGAGACCCGCACTGTTCGCGGCTGTGCTCTCCGGTCTGACCCTGGACTACCTGTTCGTGGTGCCGCTGTTCACGATCACCATCGCCGAGCCCCTGCACGCGCTGGCGCTCGTGCTGTACGTGATCATCGCCGTGCTGGTCAGCATCGTCGTCGATCAGGCCGCGCGGCGGGCCCGTGCGGCGCGGCGGGCGTCGGCAGAGGCGGAGCTGCTGGCCACCGTCGCCGGCAGCGTGGTGCGCGGGGAGAGCGCTCCGCTGGCGCTGGTGAGCCGGGCCCGCGAGGCGTTCGGGCTGAGCGGGGTGCGGCTGATCGCACCGGACGGGTCCGTGCTCGCCACGGACGGCGAGCCGCTGCCGGACCGGGAGCCATTGCTCGTGCCGGTCGGAGAGCAGCAGGGCGGACCGCGGGCGACGCTGGAGCTCCACGGCGACGAGCTCGATGCGCCGGCCCGCCGGCTGCTGGACGCGATCGTGGCCCAGCTGGCCGCGGCGATCGAGCACACCGAGCTGACGGCGGCAGCCCGCCACGCCGAGGTCCTGGCCGCCACCGATCAGGTGCGAGCGGCGCTGCTCTCGGCGATCAGCCACGATCTGCGTCGCCCGCTGGCCGCCGCGATGGCCGCGATCGGCGGGCTGCGCGGCGCCGGGCGGCTCAGCGAGGCCGACCGCGGCGAGCTGCTCGCCACCGCGGACGAGAGCCTGTCGGTGCTGACACGTCTGGTCACCGACCTGCTCGATGTCAGTCGCGTCGAGGCGGGCGTGCTGGCCGTCTCGCTCAGCCCCGTCGATGCCGCCGATGCCGTGCTCTCCGCGATCGACGAACTGGGCTCGGGGCCGTCGGAGATCGATCTGAACCTCGACCCCGACCTGCCGCCTCTGCTCGCCGACCCGGTGCTGCTGCAGCGCGTGCTGGTGAACGTGATCGCGAACGCGCGCCGGCACTCCCCCGAGGGGACGCGGATGCTGGTGACCACCAGTCGGCTGGGTGCCGTCGCCGAGATCCGCATCGTCGATCGCGGCCCCGGTGTCGCCGCCGACCGGCAGGAGAGCATGTTCGCCCCGTTCCAGCGGCTGGGCGACTCCGACAACACGATCGGGCTCGGCCTGGGCCTGGCGCTCTCCCGCGGATTCACCGAGGGCATGGGCGGTACGCTGACCCCCGAGGACACGCCGGGAGGAGGGCTGACGATGGTCATCGCCCTGCCTGTCGCGGCATCCGACACCGAGGTCGTCTCGTGAAGCTGCTGGTCGCCGACGACGACCCGCAGATGGTGCGCGCGCTGCGGATCACGCTCGCCGCGCACGGGTACGAGGTGGTCGCCGCCGTCGACGGGCCCGGCGCCATCGCCGCGGCCGCGCAGACCCACCCCGACATCGTGCTGCTGGACCTGGGTATGCCGCACCTCGACGGGGTGCAGGTGATCCAGGCGCTGCGCGGATGGACCGCCATCCCGATCATCGTCGTCTCGGGTCGCACCGGATCAGCCGACAAGGTGGAGGCGCTGGATGCCGGCGCAGACGACTACGTGACCAAGCCGTTCCAGATCGACGAGCTGCTCGCCCGGCTGCGCGCGCTGTCCCGCCGCGCCGCGGCCGAGTCCGGCGAGGCGACCGTCGCATTCGGCGACGTGGTCGTCGACCTGTCCGTCAAGTCGGTCACCCGCGCCGGCACGCGCGTGCACCTGACGCCGACGGAATGGCGGATGCTGGAGCACCTCGCCCGGCATCCAGAGGCGCTCGTCACCCGGCAGGAGCTGCTGCGCGAGCTGTGGGGCTCGGATCAGGTCGCCGACACCGGCTACCTGCGGCTGTACATGTCGCAGCTGCGCAAGAAGCTCGAGGCGGATCCCGCGCATCCGGTGCACCTGCTCACCGAGCAGGGGATGGGCTACCGGCTGGTGCGCTGATCACCCCCGTAAGGGGGTGGCCGGGTCGCCGACCGGGGAGCATCCTGATGCGATGAGCAACGGCGCTTCCTATGCATCCGGAACCAGCACGACCCCGCTTCTCGGCCAGACGATCGGCGGGATGCTGCGCGAAACGACGGCCCGCTTCGGCGAGCGCGAGGCCCTGGTCGACTCGGCGTCCGGTCGCCGGTGGACCTTCACGCAGCTGCTGCACGACAGCGAGCGCCTGGCCTCCGCGCTGCGCGGGCTCGGCATCCGCAAGGGCGACCGGGTCGGCATCTGGGCGCCGAACTGCGCCGAATGGGTGCTGACGCAGTACGCAACCGCGCTGATCGGCGCCATCCTGGTGAACGTCAACCCCGCGTATCGCACCCACGAGGTGAAGTACGTGATCGAGCAGTCCGAGATGGCGCTGATCGTCAGCGCGGTCGAGTACCGCACCTCGAAGTACGCCGAGATGCTCGCCGAGATCGGCTATGAGAAGACGCTGTTCATCGGCACCGACCGCTGGGATCGGCTGATCGAGGCGGCGCCGGAGTTCCAGGACACGGATGCCCTGGCCTTCGACGACCCGATCAACATCCAGTACACGTCGGGCACCACCGGGTTCCCGAAGGGCGCGACGCTGACGCACCACAACATCCTCAACAACGGTTTCTTCGTGGGCGAGGGCATCGCGTACACCGAGCAGGACCGCGTGGCGCTGCCGGTGCCGCTGTACCACTGCTTCGGCATGGTGATGGGCATCCTCGGGGCGCACTCGCACGGCGCCGCCGCGGTGCTGCCGGCGCCGGGCTTCGATCCCGAGATCACGCTGCAGGTCGTGCAGGACGAGCGCATCACGTCGCTGTACGGCGTGCCGACCATGTTCATCGCCGAGCTGTCGCATCCGCGCTTCAGGGACTTCGACCTGTCCTCGCTGCGCACCGGGATCATGGCCGGCTCGCCGTGTCCGGTGGAGATCATGGAGCGCACCATGAACGAGATGGGCATGAGCGAGGTGGCCATCTGCTACGGGATGACCGAGACCTCACCGGTGTCGACCATGACGAAGATGGACGACGACGTCGCCGCCCGCACGCAGACCGTCGGGCAGGTGATGCCGCACGTCGAGGTGAAGATCATCGACGAGGACGGCCAGGTGGTGCCTCTGGGCGTTCCGGGGGAGCTGTGCACACGCGGCTACTCGGTGATGCTCGGCTACTGGAACGAGCCGGCGAAGACCGCCGAGGCCATCGACGCAGGACGCTGGATGCACACCGGCGACATGGCGACCATGGACGCCGACGGTCGCCTGCAGGTCGTCGGCCGCATCAAGGACATGGTGATCCGCGGCGGTGAGAACATCTACCCGCGCGAGATCGAGGAGTTCCTGTACTCGCACCCCGACGTGCAGGACGTGCAGGTGATCGGCGTGCCCGACGAGCAGTACGGCGAGGAGCTGATGGCCTGGATCGTGCTTCGACCCGGCGCTTCCGCGCTGACGGCCGAGGACGTGCGGACGTTCGCGACCGGGAAGCTGGCGCACTTCAAGATCCCGAAGTACGTGCACCTGGTCGACGCGTTCCCCATCACGATCACCGGCAAGGTTCGCAAGGTCGAGATGCGCGAGATGGCGGTGCAGCTGCTCGCCGGGCGCTGAGCTCCGGCGGCGGTGTAGGTTCTATGGCGGGCGGCGGCACCGTGGCACCGCCCGGCAGGAGGTGCAGGATGCCGTCGTTCGGATCCTCATTCCACGCGCTGCGCGATCGCAGCGGGCTGGACATCGTGTTCGGCGGCATCGCGCGCCCGCGCGCCAACCACTTCGCCATCTCGCACACGCTCGGCGGTCGCACCGATCGGCTGAACGGCCTGGTGATCCGCACCGGTCACGGCCTGGGCGGGCTGGTGATGGCATCCGCTCGTGCGGCGACGGTGCGCGACTACCTCAGCGACGGCCACATCACGCACGCCTACGACGCCGCCGTGGCGGCCGAGCGGATGCGCACCGTCAGCGCCTTCCCGGTGATCGTGAAGGGCGATGTGCGCGGGGTGATCTACGGGGCGACGCGGGATGCCGCGACGCTCACGCCCGAGGCGTCCGCGGCGATGAAGCGCGTGGCGGACGGGTTCGGCTACGACCTGGCCGTGGAGGAGGCGCTGGCGCAGCGCGCGGAGGTGGCGGATGCCGCGGAGAGGATGCGCTCGGGCGAGCACTCGGCCCCCGATCGCGAGTGGGAGGACGTGCGCGTCGCGTTCGCCGAGCTGCGCGAGCTGGCGCAGGACGTCGAGGATGCCGGCATCCGGGCGCGACTGGACGCGATCCTTGAGCGCATGACCCATCCGCGCTCGTCCTCGGGGTCGCGGCTTTCGGCGCGCGAGGTGGACGTGCTGGCCCTGGTCGCGATGGGCTGCGGCAACAGCGAGATCGGCACGCGCCTGAACCTCGGCGCCGAGACCGTGAAGAGCTACCTGCGCACGGCATCCCGCAAGCTCGGCGCGGCGAACCGGGTCGAGGCCGTGCGGCTGGCGCGCGCCGCCGGGCAGCTGCCCTGAGGCGGAGCCGCCGCATCCGGGTCCAGCATCCGCCCACCGCCATCCGGCCATCGGCATCCGGCCACCGGCCAGGTCGCAGTTCGTCCCGTTCTCGGCATCCCACCCCGGTTCACGTCGCACTTCGTCCCGTTCTGGGCGCCGCAGAGCGTGACGAGATGCGACCCGAAGGTCTCGTGTGCTCGAATAGCGCGACGACCTGCGACCCGGAGCGGTCGGGTCGGCAGTGGGCCCGGCGCTACGCTGACGGAATGGCTTCACTCAGCAGTGTCGACTGGCCGATCCTGACGGAGCGGCTGCGGATCCGGCCGCTGGAGGACGCGGACCTCGACGCGGTCTGGGAGTTCCGCCGGCTTCCCGAGGTGAACAGGTGGCTCGGTCGGGCGCCGGACACCCGAGATGCGTTCGGCGAGACGTACTCCGACCCCGGGCGACGCGCGATCACGTTCGTGATCGAACTCGCGGATGCCACCGGCGGCGCACCCGCGATCATCGGCGACCTGATGGTCAAGGTGGGAGACGCGTGGGCGCAGGCCGAGGTCGCCGAGCAGGCGGAGGGCACCGAGGCGGAGCTCGGCTGGGTGCTCGCGCCCGCCTATGCCGGGCGCGGGTACGCCTCCGAGGCAGTCCGCGCGGTGATCGACCTCTGCTTCGGAACGCTCGGGCTGCGCCGCGTGCACGCCGGATGCTTCGCAGCCAACGAGCCGTCGTGGCGGCTGATGGAGCGCCTCGGCATGCGCCGCGAGGAGTTCAGCCGGAAGACCGCACTGCACCGCTCGGGCGAGTGGATGGACGGCATGAACTACGGGCTGCTCGCCGAGGAGTGGCCGGGCCGCCGCTGACGACCACAGCCCGCGGCAGGCCGGCCGGCTCCGCGACGGGCCGCCGGATGGACGGAATCACTGTCCAGGTATCAGGATCGGTCGGATCCCCGCCCCGAATAACGGCAGAAGCTGATACCCGGGAACGGGGTTCCGGCAGAAGTCGATACCTGGACCCGGCCGAGCCGCCGATTCAGCGGGCGACGACCCGTTCGGGGCGCAGGTCGAGGCGGCGCAGCGCCTGGGCGTTGAGCGCCACGACGATCGTGGACAGGCTCATCAGCACGGCACCGACCGACATCGGCAGCACGAACCCGATCGGAGCGAGCACGCCGGCCGCGAGCGGCACCGACATCAGGTTGTAGCCGGCCGCCCACCACAGGTTCTGCTTCATCTTGCGGTAGCTCGCCTGCGACAGCTCGATCACCGAGACCACCGAGCGCGGGTCGTCGGATGCCAGGATGACCCCGGCCGAGGCGATGGCCACGTCCGTGCCTGCACCGATCGCGATGCCGACGTCGGCCTGCGCGAGCGCCGGGGCGTCGTTGACGCCGTCACCGACCATCGCGACCTTCTTCCCCTCACGCTGCAGCTCGGCGACCTTGGCGGACTTGTCCTCCGGCCGCACCCCCGCGAACACCCGCTCGATGCCCAGCTCGCCGGCGACCGAGCGCGCCACGGCCTCGGCGTCCCCGGTGATCATGACCACCTCGACGCCGCGCTTGCGGAGCGCGGCCACCGCCTCGCGCGACTCGGCGCGGATCTCGTCCGCGAGCCTCAGTCCGCCGATCACCCGCCCGTCGCGCACGACATGCAGGATGATCGCGCCCTCGGTGCGCCAGCCGGCGGCATCCGGCACCTCCTCGGCACCGACCTCCTCCAGCAGCCGGGGTCCGCCGACGCGGATCTCGTGCCCGTCGACCGTGGCGGTGACGCCGACAGCGGGCGAGGACGTGAAGCCGGTCGCGCCGGCGACGGTCAGGGCGGATGCCGCGCGCACGATCGCCCTGGCCAGCGGATGCTCGCTGTCGGCCTCCGCGGCGGCGGCGAGCGCCAGCACGTCGTCGTCCGACCATCCCTCGACCGGAGCGACGCCCGTGACGGTGGGCTCGCCCTTGGTGAGCGTGCCGGTCTTGTCGAACAGCACGGCATCGATGTCGCGCATGGTCTCCAGCGCGAGACGGTCCTTCACGAGCACTCCGGCGCGCGCTGCGCGCTCGGTCGCGATCGAGACGACCAGCGGGATCGCCAGGCCCAGCGCGTGGGGGCAGGCGATCACGAGCACCGTGATGGTGCGGATGACGGCCTCGTCCGGCAGTCCGACGAACGTCCAGACCAGCGCAGTGATCACGGCGGCGCCCAGCGCGAACCAGAACAGCCAGGCGGCGGCCCGGTCGGCCAGCCGCTGGGCGCGGGAGCTGGATGCCTGCGCGTCGGCGACGAGCTTGCGGATTCCGGCGAGTGCGGTGTCGTCGCCGGTGGCGGTCACCTCGACGCGCAGCCCGGAGTCGGTCGCGACCGTGCCTGCCGTGACGGGGTCGCCGGTGGTGCGGCTGACCGTGCGGGACTCGCCGGTGAGCATGGACTCGTCCATGTCGGCGCGACCGTCCACGATCACCCCGTCGGCCGGGATGCTGCCGCCCGGGCGCACCCGCACGATGTCGCCCACCCGCAGGTCGGCCGGGCTGACGACGGTGATGTCGTCGCCGTCCACCCGCTCGGCCTCGTCGGGCAACAGGGCTGCGAGCGAGTCGAGGGCCGAGGTGGTCTGCGCGAGCGAGCGCATCTCCAGCCAGTGCCCGAGCAGCATGATCACGATCAGCAGGGCGAGCTCCCACCAGAACTCGAGCTCGTGGTGCAGGATGCCCAGGCTCGCGCCCCACGAGGCGAGGAACGCCACGGTGATCGCCAGGCCGATCAGCAGCATCATGCCGGGCTTGCGCGACCGGAGCTCTGAGACCGCGCCGGTGAGGAACGGCCGCCCGCCCCAGACGTACATGACCGTGCCGAGGATCGGGGCGATCCAGCGAGCCCAGCCGGGGACCACGTAGCCGAGGATCATCGCGAACATGCCGCTCGAGGCGACCACGGGGACAGCGATCAGCAGGTTGATCCAGAAGAGCCGGCGGAACTGGCCGACGTGGTCGCCGTGGCCCGCGTGTCCCCCGTGCCCGGAGTGGTCGCCGTGGCCTGCGTGAGCTGCGTGGTCGCCGTGCTCTGCGTGACCATCGTGGCCCGCGTGCCCCTCACCGCGACCGGAGGACTTCTCGGCCATGGGAGGAGTCTCGTGCTCGAAGGCTCGTCCCATTGCGGAGTTCTCCTCCCGAGCGGGCGCGTGATGCATGTGCTCGTGGTGCGTGTGCGGGTCCATCTGGCCTCCTCGGCATCCGGATCCGGCTTCCGCCGGCTTCTGATACCCCCAACCAGGGTACCCCCCTGGGGTATTCCGACTAGGCCCACTCCCGTTCGCGGGTCCCATCTGGCTGCCTCCCGCGCGCAGAGGCGACCACATGGGATCCAGCCAGGGAAAGCCCAAGCCAAGGCCCACCCCACTTCCCGTTCGCGGGTCCCATCTGGCTGCCTCCCGCGCGCGGAGGCGACCACATGGGACCCGTGAGGACCGCGCCGTTCAGCGGAAGGAGCGCAGACGCAGGCTGTTGCCCACGACGAACACGCTCGAGAAGGCCATCGCGGCTCCTGCGAGCATCGGGTTCAACAGCCCCAGCGCCGCGAGCGGGATCGCCGCGGTGTTGTACGCGAACGCCCAGAACAGGTTGCCCTTGATGGTGCCGAGCGTGCGGCGCGAGAGGCGGATGGCGTCGGATGCCGCGCGCAGGTCCCCCCGCACGAGAGTGATGTCGGATGCCTGGATCGCCGCATCCGCGCCCGTGCCCATCGCCATCCCCAGATCGGCCTGAGCGAGGGCGGGGGCGTCGTTGACGCCGTCGCCGACCATCGCGACGACGCGGCCCTCGGCCTGCAGCCCCGCCACGACGGCGACCTTGTCAGCCGGCAGCACCTCGGCTATCACTTCGTCGATGCCGACCTGTGCGGCGATGTGGCGGGCGGCGGCCTGGTTGTCGCCGGTCAGCAGCACGGGCGCCAGCCCGAGCGCCTTCAGCTGCGCGACCGCCTCGGCGCTGGTCGCCTTGACCTCGTCGGCGACGACGATCATGCCGCGAGGCGCACCGTCCCAGGCGACCAGGATCGCGGTCTGCCCTGCGGACTCGGCATCCGCCTTCGCCGACAGCAGCTCGGCGGACGGATGCACGGACCAGTCCTCCAGCAGCGACAGACGCCCGACGAGCATGGCGCGTCCTTCGACGACGCCGGTGACCCCGCGACCCTCGTGATTCTGGAACGACTCGACGGTCGGGAGCCCGGCGTCCGCCTCGTCCGTCGCCGCGGATGCGATCGCCCGGGCGATCGGGTGCTCGCTGGCGTGCTCGATCGCCCCGGCCAGCCGCAGCAGCTCCTCGGCATCCGTGCCCTGCTCGGGCACGGCCGAGACGACGGACATGCGACCCTCGGTGACCGTGCCGGTCTTGTCGAGCACGATCGTGTCGACGCGGCGGGTGGACTCGAGCACCTCCGGGCCCTTGATCAGGACGCCCAGCTGCGCACCGCGCCCCGTACCGACCAGCAGGGCCGTCGGCGTGGCAAGGCCCAGCGCGCACGGGCAGGCGATGATGAGCACCGCGACCGCGGCGGTGAAGGCCATGGATGCGGGGAAGCCCAGCAGCAGCCAGGTGGCGAGCGTCACCAGGGCGATGCCGATGACGATGGGAACGAAGATCCCCGAGATGCGGTCGGCCAGGCGCTGCACCTCGGCCTTGCCGGTCTGCGCGTCCTCGACGAGACGCGCCATCTGTGCCAGCTGCGTGTCGGCGCCGACGCGGGTGGCTCGCACCACCAGCCGCCCGCCGGCGTTCACGGTGGCGCCGGTCACGGCATCCCCCGCAGACACCTCGACCGGGACGGACTCGCCGGTGATCATCGACTGGTCCACCGCCGACGTCCCGGAGACGACCACGCCGTCTGTCGCGATCTTCTCGCCGGGACGGACGACGAACTCGTCGCCGACCCTCAGCTCGGCGATCGGGATGCGGCGTTCGACCTGGGTTCGTGAGTCCGTCGAAGGGCGGAGCACCGCGACGTCCTTCGCCCCGAGCTCCATCAGCGCGCGCAGGGCCGCCCCCGCCTGGCGCTTGGCGCGCTTCTCGAAGTAGCGCCCCGCGAGCACGAACATCGTCACACCCGAGGCGACCTCGAGGTAGATGCTCCCGGCACCGTCGGTGCGCTCGAGCGCGAACGAGAACCCGTGCGTCATGCCGGGCATCCCGGCGGTGCCGAGGAACAGTGCGTACAGCGACCACAGGAACGCTGCCGAGGTGCCGAGGCTGATCAGCGTGTCCATGGTGGCCGCGCCGTGGCGCAGGTTCACCCACGCGGCCCGGTGGAACGGCCAGGCCGCCCACACGATCACCGGTGCGGCGAGCGCCAGCGACGCCCACTGCCAATAGGTGAACTGCAGCGCGGGGATCATCGCGAGCACGATCACCGGCACGCTCAGCACGACCGATCCGATCAGGCGGTGTCGCAGCGCGCGCAGCTCAGGACCCTCCGCGTCGGGTTCGTCGCCCGCGCCGTCCGCATGGGCGGGCGGCGCGGGCACGGATGCCGTGTAGCCGGCGTTCTCGACGGCCGTGATCAGCAGGGTCGGGTCGAGCGGCCCGTCGACCACGACCTGCGCCTTCTCGGTCGCGTAGTTGACAGTGGCGGTCACCCCGTCGAGCCTGTTCAGCTTCTTCTCGATGCGCATGGCACAGGACGCACAGGTCATTCCGCCGATCTCGAGATCGATGCGGGACGGCTCTGCGATGGTCATGTCATGCTCCTCGGGTCGGGGCTGGATCGGCGGAAGGTGTCGTTCGGAAGGACGTCAGGCGGCGACGGCGCGGTAGCCGGCCTCGTCGACGGCCGCGATCACGGCCTCGGAGTCGACAGCGGATGCCGAACTGACCACCAGGCGGCCGGTCTGGGCGCTCACGTCGATGCTGTCGACACCGGCGATCTTCGCGACCTCTTCGCGGACGGACATCTCGCAGTGCCCGCAGGTCATTCCGGTCACCTGGAACTCGGTGGTGGTCATGGCGTCTCCTCTGTGTCTCGAGTACCCCCGCAGGGTACTTCCATCAGAGTACTACCAAATACCCCCAGGGGGTATTCCCGCGATGTCGAACTCATGACGACGGTTCACCGAGTGCACCGGATGCTGCCGAGTGCACGGCATGTTCACGCGAACGTCCCGTGCACTCGGCGAGGTCCCGTGCTCTCGACGGAGATGTGGGGCGGGGTGCGGGGTGCAGAGAGCGCGCTCAGGCGCGGTGGCGGGCCGCGGCCTCGGTGCGGCTGGACGCGCCGAGCTTGCGGAGCACTGCAGAGACGTGCACGCTCACGGTCTTGATGCTGATGAACAGGCGCTCGGCGATCTGCCGGTTGCTGAGGCCCTCGGCGATCAGCTCGAGCACCTGCTGCTCCCGCTCGGTGAGCCGGTCTGAAGACCCGCTGCCGTAGCCCCGGGCCGGAGAGGCGCCCAGCCTGCTGGCATCCGCGAACTCCCTCGTCTCCCGCCGCAGCCGGGCATGCCCGGTTCGCGCCGCGATCTCCGCTGCCTCGGCGAGCGCCGTGGCGGCCTCTCCCCGATCGCCCTGAACGGCGACGAGAGCGCGTGCCAGCTCGAGCCGCAGTGCTGAGCGGAACATCACAGGCCCGTCGATGCGATCCGCCACAGCGATCGCCTCGCGCAGCGAGATCGCGTCGCCGTTCAGCAGCCCCTCGACCAGCACACCCCAGTCCTCGAAGTGCGCATGGTGGTCCGACCACGCCTCGCGGATCCGCTCGGCGAGGGCACCCGCCTGGGCGGCATCGCCGGCCGCGCGCATCCCCGCCACGATCAGCGCGCCGTCGAGCAGCCGCCGGGCGCTGTGCGCGAGGCGCGGGGTCTCGTGGTCCAGCATCCGCTCGAGAGCCTGCGCGGCGTCGGAGAGCCGGCCCGAGGCGAGCCCGATCGCCATCTCGACGTCGATGATCGAGTACCAGACCTGACGCTCGACCTCGGCCGCCGCCAGGAAGGTCGGTCGCCACTCCTCGAGCAGGGCGCTCGCCTCGTCGATCCGGCCGCGCCAGACCAGTGCGCGGATGCGGGATGCCGTGGTGTACACCCGGAAGATGCGGAAGCTGCGCAGCGTGAGGTCCTTCGACAGCAGTTCCTCGGCACGGTCGACCTCGCCCAGTTCCAGCAGCGGCTCGACCATGTTCTCGGTGAGGATCGACCCGCTGGAGCGCTCCAGTCCGAGCTCGCGGGCGTGCCCGACCCCGCGCTCCGCGGCACTCAGCGCCTCACGGTAGCGCCCGAGGGTGCTCAGCGAGTCGGAGTGGTTGACCCAGTAGCGCAGTTTGGCGTCGGTGTCGCGGGCGTGCTCCCACGACAGCTCGTACAGTTCCAGCCCGCGGTCGACCTCTCCGAGGTGCAGCCGGCTGCTGGCGATCAGGTTCGCCGCCACAGAGATCACGTTGTCGAAGCCGCCTTCGCGGCCGATCCGGAGCGCCTGCTCGCCGGCATCCACCGCCGCCGCCAGGTCCCCCTCGACCATGAGCCGCCCCGCGAGCAGGTTCAGCAGCACGGCGCGAAGCCGCTCGTCGTCGACTCCGTCGTCCATCGCCGCCAGCGCCTGGCGCACGAGATCGGCGGCGCCGGGGCGCCCGCTGTTCTGCACGTACAGCGCCTTGTCGCGAAGGAGCTTCACGCGCACGATCGGCGGCGTGGTGTCATCGACCTCATCGAGGGCGAGATTCACGACCGCGATCGCCCGCTCGTCGTGTCCTGCGTTGCGCAGCAGGGATCCGAGGCCCTTGAGCAGCTCGAGGTGCGACCGGCCGGCGACCTCCGCGGCATCCGGCACCTGATCCCACAGCTCCAGCGCGAGCTCGCCGAAGCGGACCGCGCTCGAGAAGGCGAAGCTCGCGCGCGCCCGCTCCGCCGCGGCGATGGCCGCGCCGAGCGCGCGACGCGCGTCGTGCGCCTGATGCCAGTGGAACGCGAGCGCCGCCTCCAGGCCGCACTCCCCTCGCTCCGCGCGACGCTCCAGCGCCTCGGCATAGGCGCGGTGCAGGCGGGAGCGCTCACCCGGCAGCAGGTCGTCGTGCACGGCCTCGCGCAGCAGCGCGTGCCGGAAGCCGTAGCCCCGGTCGCTGCGCACGGCGAGGATCGCCGCGCCGACGGCGGCGCGGATGCCCGCATCGAGCCGGTCGTCGTCGAGCCCGGCGAGCTCCGTCAGCAGATCGTGGTCGACCACGGCATCCGACGCGGAGATCACCCGCACCACGCGCCTGGCGTCCTCGCCGAGGGCGTCGAAGCGCACCAGCAGCACGTCGCGAAGGGAGTCGGGCAGGGGGCCGGATGCCTCGCAGGAGAGCTCTTCGATGAAGAACGGCACGCCCTCGGACCGCTCCAGCAGCCGGGCGAAGCCCGCATCGTCGGTGGGCCCGTTCAGCGCCTCGACGAGAGCACGCACCTGAACGGGATCCAGGCGCTGCACCTCGATGCGATCCAGCAGCCGGGCGCGCTCCGCCTCGACGAGGAACGTGCGCACCGAGCCGCCGCGGCGCACCTCGTCCACCCGGCAGGTGAACACGAACAGGATGCGGTGGCCGGCGAGAGCGCGCAGCAGGAAGGCGAGTGCGGTGAGAGTGGCGTCGTCGGCCCAGTGCAGGTCTTCGACGACGATGACGAGCGGATGCCGCGCGGCGGCCGCCTCGAGCACGTTGGCGATCGCCTCGCGCAGACCCTCGGCACCCGAGGTGCGATCGACCGGAGCCGGGCCGAGCTCGGGCAGCAGCACCCGCAGTGCATCCCTGCCGGGACCGGCGGCCTGCGCCGCGTCGTCGCCGAGAGCCGCCAGCGCGGCGCGCAGGATCGCAGGCAGCGGACCATAGGGAGCCGGAGTGGACCCGTAGTCCAGGCACCATCCGGCGAGCATCAGCGCATCATCGCCCGCGCGTGCGCGGAACTCGCGCAGCAGCCGCGACTTGCCGATGCCGGCCTCGCCCGCGACCAGCACGGCGGAGGTCTCCCCCGCCATGGCACGACGCAGCGCGGCGCCGAGCAGTTCGAGCTCGGCGTCGCGACCCACCATCTCGGCGGTCGAGGCGATGAGGGACATGCCTTCATCGTGCCATCCACCACCGACGCCGGGGGCCGGTGCGGCGGATGCCGGCCGTGTGCCCCGCCCGACGACCTTCCGCGCGGCCGGGGCGGGGGAGGTCGGGGACGTGGCACCTGCTGCGAGGGTCACGCGCGTCTCGCGTCAGGCGTCGGCGAGCGCGCAGCGAGCGCCGGCCGGGCAGTCGGCGGTCGAGGCCGCAATGCGATGCGCGGCGAGCCGCCGCATCATCCGCCGCCAGACGCCGTCCTTCGCGACGACGCCCGTGCGCTCCGCGATCATGCGCTGACGCTCCGCCAGCTCGGTCGCGCGCTGGAGCTCGAACACGGCGACGCGGTAGGTTCCGAAGGTGTCCAGATTCATGGGATGTCCCCTTTCGATGCATCCCTACACTCCTCGGTAAGGGGGAGGGCGGGCATCGGGAGGAATCCCTATTCCTGCGAGCCGGGCGCCTCAGATCCGGGGTGCGGTGAGGCGGTCGCCGAGTGCACCGGATGCTGCCGAGCGCGCGGCCTGTTCACGCGACATCCCCGTGCACTCGGCGAGATCCCGTACTCTCGACGGAGAGTGCCTGCGCGACGATGCCGTGCACCGCGTCGGGGCCGGGTGAACGGCGGATGGCGGCGCCGATGTCCTCGGCGCGCCGACGGTAGGACGGCTCTTCGAGCACTGCGCGGACGGCGGCGCCGACCTGTCCCGGCGTCGGCGTGTCGGTGCGCAGGTCGATTCCGACCCCGCTCCAGGCGATGCGGGCGCTCACCTCGATCTTGTCCTCGGTGCGCCCGGCGACGACGATCGGCACTCCGCTCTCCAGGGCGTAGTGCACCCCGCCGTAGCCTCCGTTCGTCACGAGCACGTCGGTGAGCGGCAGCAGCCTGTCGTAGGGCAGGAAACTCGCGACTCGCGTGTTCTCCGGAAGCGGACCGGGGATGCTCTCGACGGGCCTGCCTCCTGTGCTGACGACGACGATGGCGTCGGTGTCGGCGAGGCCGGTCATGGCCGCGGTGACCAGGGACCAATCGGAGTTCGCGACGGTGCCCTGGGTCACGTGCACCACGCGCCGGCCTTCGAGGTCGCCCCACCACTCGGGCAGTGGGGCGGTCGAGACCCGCGCCCGCGACACCGGTCCGACGAAGTGGACGGTGCCGGGCATTCCGGGACGCGGGTACTCGAACTCCGGCACCGTGAACTGCACGAGCAGATCGGCCGCGGCGGGCCAGTCCAGGAAGAATCGGCTCAGCCCTCGCCCGGTCTCGGCCCGTGCGATCTCGTCGGCGAAGCGCTGCACGGGTGCGAACACGCCCTTCTCAGCGATCGCGGTCAGCACGGCGTTCCGAAGCCGCCCGATCGGGCCGGGCAGAGGGCGGATGCCGAGGCCGAACGGCGCGACATCCGGATGCTTCAGCGCGAGGGGCACGATACCGAGGTTGACGAGCAGCGGGCGCTCTTCGCGCGGCAGACCGCTCAGCACGGCCGCGCCGGCGAACATGGACTCGGCGAGGAGGGCATCCGTCTGCTCGGCGGCGATCGCCTCGCGCACGGCGCGCAGCTGCGCGGGGACGGGCTTCAGGAAGATCTCGATCATGTCGTAGCGGATGCCCGCCGGGCCTTTCAGCCCCCGGCGACCGGGAAACGCGGCATCCATGTCGGTGTCGTCGTAGTCGGCCTCCGCAGGCAGCGGAAGGAACTCCGCGCCGGTGGAGAGCACGGCGTCCCGGTACCGGGATCCGGTGAGGAACCGGACGCGATCACCCGCGGCGACCAAGGAGGAGGCGACCGCCAGCAGAGGTGCGACGTGTCCGTGGACGGGTGTGGCGGCGAGAAGGATGGACGTCATGGTGAGTGCCTCGGGTCAAGGGATATGATCGACTACACCAATGAAGCATTCACTACCTCATCATGGTTGTCAATAGGGAGAATGATGCCCGAACCCCGCACGACGCGCACCTACCGGTCCGATCTGCGCACGGAGCAGGCGGCCGCCACCCGTCGACGCGTGCTCGACGCCGCGGCCGCGAGCTTCGCCGAGGGCGGCTACTCCGGCGCCTCGCTCGCCGAGATCGGACGACGGGCAGGCGTCTCCGCCGAGACCGTCAAGGCCAACGGTCCGAAGCGCGATCTGCTGCTCGGCGCGTTCGAGCAGGCGTTCGCCGGAGCGGAGGGCGAAGCGCAGCTCGCCGACAGCGCCGAGGGGGCGAGAATCGCGGCGCTCGACGACGGCGAGGCCCTGCTCGCCGCAGCCGCCGAGCTCATCGCCGCCGCCAACGCGCGCACGAGCGTGCTGTGGATCGAAATCCTCAGTGCGGCAGGCGCCGACCCCGCCATCGCGGAAGCGCTCGAAGTCATGCTCGCCCGCCGCATGGACGACTACCGCGCCACCGTCCGGCTGCTCGTCGAACGCGGGATCGCCCCGGCCGGCACCGACATCGACGGTGCAGCGGCCGCGCTGTCCTTCCTCTGGTCGCCTGAGGGGCATCAGCAGCTCGTGCTGCAGTCCGGCTGGAGCATGCGGCGCTACACGGCCTGGCTGTGCGACGCGGCGCGCAGGCAGCTGGGCTGACTCGCGATGCCGGACGCGGGCGATCGGGCGTCGTCACGCACCACGCTCGTACACTGTCGCCGAGTGCACCGGATGCTGCCGAGCGCACGGCTTGTTCACGCGAATGTCCCGTGCACTCGGCGAGGTGCCGTGCTGTCGACGAGGGCGTGGCTCACTCAGGCGGCTCGGTCGAGGCCTCGTAGCCGTCGGGCAGTTCGGGAGTGATCAGGGTGGCGTCCGCGGGGTAGACGATCACCGCGTTCAGCTCGGCGTCCTCGTCGGTGCGGATCTCGAAGCTCGACAGCGTCGCGGAAGCGACCTGATGGATGCGACGGATGCCGACCGTGCCGCCGGCGACGAGCTCGCGCCCGTCGTCGACGACCGCGTGCCGGGTGATGCGCTGGCCGTTCTCGACGGCTTCGCGCAACTCGATCTGGCCGACCTCGGTCGATTCCGGAAGCGTCGCGATCCAGCATCCGGGCTCCTGCTGGACCAGAGTCGCGTGCGCCGCACGAGCGAAGCGGCGGTCGAGCTCGGCACGGAACTCGCGGACCCGGTCCACGTCGGCCGCGTCGATCCGACCGGAGATGTCCGGCGGCAGATTCAGCAGCAGGTTCGCACCCAGGCCGACGGACTGCAGATGGATCGCCATCAGGTGCGCGACGCTCTTGGGTGCGTCGTCCGGATGCCAGAACCATCCGCGCCGGATCGACACGTCGCACTCCGGAGGTGCGTACACGTTCTCGGCCAGCTGATCGCTGCCGGTCACGTACTGGTTCAGCGCCATGCGGTCGGTGACGTAGGCCGCCGCGTCCTGATACCCCGGCGCATGCCGATCCCATGGCGACAGGTAGACGCCGAAGCCGATGCCGCGCCGCCGGCACGCGTCGGCGACCTCCGCCACCACGTCGCCGTGTCCGCCCCGCCAGGGCGAGGAGGCGACGGAGTAGTCCGTGGTCGCGGTGGGCCACAGGCAGAAGCCGTCGTGATGCTTCGCTGTGAGCACCACGTACGCCGCGCCGAGTTCCACCGCCGTGTCCACCCACTGGCCGGCGTCCAGATCCGTCGGGTCGAAGATCGCGGGGTCGAGCGTGCCGTCGCTCCACTCCAGGCCTGCGAAGGTGTTCAGCCCGAAGTGCAGGAACATCCCGACTCCCGCACGCTGCCACGCCAGCTGTGCGGGGGTCGGTCGCAGTACGGCGCTCATGACCCGACGAACTCCTCCCGCGGACCGTAGTCGGCGCTCTCGCGGATCTCGACGGCGGCGCCGAGCCGGTCGGTGTCGAGCACGACGATCTCGTTCTCGCCCTCGCGCCAGAGCGGACCGGGGGCGTACAGCGTGACCTGCGGGCCGCGCTCCCAGTACCGTCCGAGCAGGAAGCCGTTCAGCCACACCATGCCCTTCGCGGAGCCGGGCAGCGCGATCCACGCGTCGAGCGGGCGCGAGACGGTGACGGACGCCGTGGCCAGGCCGTCCGCTCCGGCGGCGAGCCCCGCCGCGGGAACCGCGTCGCGCGGCAGCATCCGGTGCTCCCAGCCGTGCTGGAACCGGCGGCCGATCAGCACCCCACCGAGGATGCCCTTGCGCTCGCCCGTCAGCGGCCCGTAGTTGATCCGCCCGAGGCTCTCGACGACGATCGTGAGCCGCCCGGCGCCACCGGCCGAGGGCAGCGCGAGGCTCTGCTCGCCGTCGTGCTCGATCGCGCCGAGACGCACGTTGTCGAGGAACACCGTGGCGCGATCGCGCAGCTCGCGCAGCGTGAGCACCGTGTCGGCCTCGAACACGACATCCGACTCGTAGGCGACCAGGCCGTCCTCCGCACCCAGCTCCTCGTACGCGAGCGGCTGAGGCGCGGTGGCGACGACCGCCTGCGCGCGCACGACGTCGAGCAGCGAGGCGATCGGCACGAGCGCAGCCGATGCGGCGGGCTGATGCTCCGGAGCATCCGGAGGCTCCGGAAGCTCGCCCGCATGGAACGGGGCGAACGCCGCGCGCAGCGCGTGGAACTTGTCGTTCAGCGAGCCGTCCTCACCGATCGGGGCATCCGAGTCGTACGACGTGATGGTGGGCTGGATGACGCCGTCGTGGTTTGCTCCCGCCCACAGCCCGAAGTTCGTGCCGCCGTGCGCCATGTAGACGCTGACCGAGCCGCCGGCATCGAGCAGCTCCTGCACCGTGCCGATCATGCTCTCGGCCGATCGCACGTGGTGCTGCTCGCCCCAGTGGTCGAACCAGCCGCCCCACAGCTCGCTGCACATCAGGTGGTGATCGTCGCGGCGCAGCTCCTGCGCGAGGGGGACACCGGTGCCGAAGGTAAAGGTGCCCATCACGCCAGGGATGCTGCCGTTGCGCACCATGTCGGCCGTCGTGCCGTCGGCGGTGGTGAGCATCTCGACCATCCCTCGCTCGCGCAGCGCGTCGCGCTGGTGTGCGAGGTAGGCCTGGTCGGTGCCGAAGGAGCCGTACTCGTTCTCCACCTGGATCAGCCGGATCGGCCCGCCATGCACGGCCTGCAGTGGCTCGAGCTGCGGGATGAGCGCGTCGAACCAGGCATCCACGGCGGTCAGGAAACCGGCATCCGACGACCGCAGCGCCCGCACCCGACCGGACAGCCAGAACGGGATGCCGCCGTTCGACCACTCCGAGCAGATGTACGGGCTGGGGCGCACGTAGACATCCAGGCCGACCTCGCCGGCGATGCAGATGAAGCGCGCGACATCGCGCCAGCCGGTGAAGCCGAACTCGCCCTCGGTGCGCTCGTGGAAGTTCCAGGCGATGTAGGTGTCCACGGTGTTCGCGCCCATCGCCGCGAGGCGGCGCAGCCGGTCCTCCCACAGGTCGGGGTGGATGCGGAAGTAGTGCACCGCGCCGGAGAGGATGCGGTGCGGCTCGCCGTCGCGGAAGAGGTGGCCCTCGCGCCAGGTGAGGGATGCAGAGGGCATGATGCTCCAGAGTCGAGGGGCGGCCGTGTTGACGTTCACACTACCCGCGATCGACGGTGCCCATGGGGAGAGCTACCCCCGTCGCGGAGAACGGATGCGCGGTAGCCTTCTGAAGCGCACTGTGCGAACACCGAGGGGGATGATCCACATCGACATCGACATGGGCCAGCTGTCACTTGCGCAGCAGGTGCTTCAGCGGCAGAGCGAGCACGCGGGTGCCATCGGCGAGCACCTCGATCAGTACGCGCGCATGACCCACCGCGAGCTCGGGCTGATCCTGATGCTCTTCAAGCCGATCGGCGATGCCATCGTGGATGCCGGGGTCGGAGTGTCGAACGTCTCTCGCGAAGCCTCGAGCCTCGCCGCCGAGCGCATGGGTCAGACCGTCCAGGCCTACCAGGACGCCGAGCGGCGCGTCCGCGAGCTCATGACTCCGGTGATTCGGATGCTCACCGGCCACCCGCTGCCTCCGTACCAGCCGCCGACGATGCCGACCCTGGGCGATGCCCTCGACGGCGCTCCCTCGCGATACGGCGAGCCGGACGGCAACCTCTTCAACCAGGCGTTCTGGGACGGCTACTCGATGGCCGAGTGGGCGGACGAGACCGGCGGACGGCTGGGCGACCGGGTCCGCTCGGGGCTCTCGGCATCACGCGAGGTCGTCGAGACGAGCGATGCTTCGTCCTTCCTCCCCCGCCCGCAGGGCGAGGATCCCGAGATCGAGAGCATCCGCTGGAAGGCCGGGCCGATCTTCGGTGGCGTCGACTGGATCTGGGAGGAGCTCTTCGGCTTCTCTCTGCTCGAGGAGGTGACCAAGCCGTTCGTCGGAGACTGGGAGCGCATGCGCGAGGCATCCCAGGCATGGACGCACGCCGGCGACGCGATGGACGCCATCTCGCAGAACTACATGGGCCTGTTGCCGCCCCTCGCCGTCTGGCAGGGCAAGGGGTCGGAGATGTTCCTCGCGGCCTCGGGGGTCGTGTCGCAGGCGCACGCGGCCGTCGTGGGTCCGGCGGGGATGGTCTCGACGGCGCTGACGGCGCTGGTCGCCGCATGCAAGCAGGCGGTCGGCCTCATCCTCGGGTTCCTGGAGGACCTCGGATACGACCTCATGCTGATGGCGGCCATGGCAGCGGTTCCCGTGGCCGGATGGCTGGTCGATGCCGCCGTCGGCGCGATCAAGATCATGGAGTGGATCGGCAAGGCGCAGAAGATGTACTCGCTCATCAACATCATCTACGACCTCGTGTCCGGCATGGTGGGGAACGTGTCCTCGACGGTGGACACCTGGTTCCGCATGTCCGACCTCTACGAGGGCATCGTCAGGGCAGGAGCCGTTCGTGTCGGCATCTGATGAGGCCATCCAGCCCGTTGCGGGGACGTTCCCCGAGAAGCTCGCGCACGTTCTGAACGTGATCAAGGAGCAGAGCGCGGCGCTCGAGGTGGATCGTGCCGCGAACGCCGCGGTCTTCGCCGCGTCCGAGAGGAAGCGCGCCGAGGCCGCCCGCAGCGGAGAGCTCGGGCCGGAATGGCGTATCATCCAGCGACGCATAGACGCCGAGGAGACCACCTTCGGAGACGTGTTCTCCGGCGCCGACACGTCGCGCGAGGCGGAGGCGCTGCGATCGACCGCCCGCCGCAACCTGGCCCAGCTCCGCGCATCGTGGGAGGACCCCGGCGAGGAGAACGACGACACCGGCCGCCCCGAGCAGCTGGCGCCGCACCTGCAGGCGCAGGGGATGGCCCGAGAGGCCCGAGAGCAGTACGACCAGCTCGCCGCGCAGATCGCACAGGCGCTGCGCGACGCACAGCGAGGAGGACAGCGATGAGTGAGAACGCCTACAAGGTCGAACCCGACGCGCTTGACGCCGCATCGACGGACATCGCCAATGCGAAGCGCGCGATCGACGGTCACCAGCAGAGCCTCGACCGATCCACCGCCGAGCTGCTAACCCTCTGGACGGGTGCAGCCTCGCAGGCCTGGGGACGCACACAGCACGGCTGGCAGGGCGACCTGGGCGAGGCCATGGCCGCCGCCGCCGCACTCTCCACGGCAGTTCGGGATGCTGCGGATGCCTACCGGGACGCCGACGACGCCGTCTCGCGCGCGTGGAGCATCTGAGTGTACGTAGGCAGAGGCAGGAGCGCTCGAGTCGCCCCTGGCACGGATCGCCGCGGGATCCGCGGAGCCAGGTTCCTCGTCCGAGGAGACGCCGGCGCGGTTCTGCGCGAGGGCGTCACGGCGCTCCGGAGCGCGCGTTTCGCCCCCGATCCAGCACTGCAGTCGACGCTCGCGGCCACCGGGTCGCCGTGGATCGCGCAGGCCCTGACCATCGGCCGGCCGGCCGGGCGGTGGAGGCTGACTCCCGATTACGGGGACTTCCCGCTCAATCTGCTCCCCTTCCTCTGGCCGCACGTCGCGCTGACGCTCGCCGTCGCCTGCGCACGGACGACGGATGCCGGAACCGAGCTCGTCCTCTTCGCGCACCCGTCGATGCTGCGCGCGGGCGAGCGCACGAATGACAGCGGAGCTCTGATGTCGAAGGCCGCCACCACGCTGCAGCAGCGCTTCACGGCACCCGGTGCGCTGCTGCAGCACGGACCGATCACCTCGGTCGACGACGAGGACTGCCCCGCGTCGGCGACGTTCGTCCGCACGCGCCTCGGCTGGACCTGACGCTCACCTACCCTGGACCCATGACCCTGACCGCTTCCGAAGCACTGGCCGAGCTCGCCGCGCTGGAGGACCCGAAAGCGCGCGCGGTGAATGAGCGGCACGGCGACGCGCACGGCGTGAACCTGTCGAAGCTGCGCGCGCTGGCGAAGCGGGTCGGGATGTCGACCGATCTGGCTCGCGAGCTGTGGGACAGCGGCGACGTCGCCGGGCAGCTGCTGGGGCTGCTGATCGCGAAGCCCCGGGAGCTCTCGGCGGACGAGATCGATCGGGTGCTGCGCAGCACCCGCAGCGCGAAGGCGCACGACTGGCTGGTGAACTACATCGCCAAGAAGTCGCCGCTCGCCGAGTCGCTGCGCGAGCGGTGGATGGATGACGCGGATCCCGACGCCCGTGCCGCCGCCTGGTCGCTGACCTCCGTGCGGGTGCAGAAGACACCGGACGGTCTGGACCTCGACGCACTGCTGGACCGCGTCGAGAGCGAGCTTCGCGATGCGCCGAGCCGCGAGCAGTGGGCGATGAACGAGACCCTCGCGTACATCGGCATCCACCACCCGACGCTGCGCGAGCGCTCCGTCGCCATCGGCGAGCGCCTGCAGGTGCTCGCCGACTACCCGACCCCGCCGAACTGCACCTCGCCGTTCGCGCCGGCGTGGATCGCCGAGATGGTCCGCCGCCAGGGCTGACGCCGGTCGCCGCCGCTGCCCGGCGTGCGGGCGAATGGAAAGAGTCGGTGAGACCGGTCCGGAACCGGCCGTTTCCATCCATGGGAAGTGCGGACGGATGGAAAGAGTCGGTCCGCGGCATCCGGAACCAGCGTTTCCCATCCCGCCACCCGCCGCGCCTCAGTGGTGGAACAGCCGCAGCCCCGTCGTGACCAGGGCGATGCCGTGCTCGGCCGCCGCCGCGGCCACCTCGTCGGAGCGCGTCGATCCACCGGGCTCGACGATCGTGCCGACGCCGAACTCGGCGGCGTGGTCGACGTTGTCGCGGAACGGCAGGAACCCGTCCGAGACCAGGGTGACGTCGGCGAGCTTCCCGGCCCACTCCTCGCGCCAGCCGTGCTCGTCGTAGCATGCGGACGCCTCGTCGCCGAAGAGCTCGGCGAACTCGACCCGCTGCGCACGGGTCATCTCGGCGCCGGCGAAGCGGATCTGCCAGTTCAGCCGGTCCTGCCGCCGCATCCCGTCGGCCGTCGGCAGGTCGCGGACGAGCGGATGCCTGCGCAGCCACCACACGCGCGCCTTGGCGCCCGCGAGACGGACGCAGTCGACCCGGTTCTGCTGGCCCGCGCCGATGCCGATCGCCGCACCGTCCTTCACCAGCACGACCGAGTTCGACTGCGTGTAGCGGGCCGTCGCCATGCCCAGCAGCGCGTCGCGGCGGTGCGGCTCGTCGAGGGCACCTGCAGGCAGAGCTGCGGCGAGATCGGCGGCGTCCCGATCCTGCTCCAGCACGGCACCCAGCACCTCGCGGCGCTCCCGCGCGGAAGGCTGCCAGTCGGAGCCGGCATCGAAGATCAGGAACCGTCCCGACTTCTTCGCCCGCAGGATCTCGACCGCGCCCTCCTCGTACCCGGGCGCGATGACCGCATCGCAGATCACGGTGCGCAGGAACTCGGCGGTCTCGGCATCCACCGGGCGCGACAGCGCGACCACGTCGCCGAAGGACGACTTCGGGTCGGCATCGCGGGCGCGTACGTAGGCGGAGATCAGGCTGTCGGCGGGGACACCCGAGACCCGCCAGGTCTCGGCGGCGACGTCGTCGATCGGACCGGCCAGTGCGGCGCCGGCCGGTGAGACGTGCTTGAAGGATGCCGCGGCCGGCAGCCCGCCCGCGTGGTCGGCCTCTCGCACGAGGGCGAAGGCGTTGAGCGCGTCGAGATAGTTGATCAGCGACGGCTCGCCGCCGAGCACGGCGGGGCCTCCGGTGACGGCGGCGGACTGGTGCGGATTCATCCCGTAGCGCACGGGCACTCCCATCTGTGATGGGCACCCAGGCGGTCGATGCCGTTGTCGCGCTCCCTGCCGGTCATCCGGCCTCGCCAGTCGCCTCTCCAGGATACGGGCAGCAGCTATGGACGCAGCGGGGTCCGGCGGGCCGAGGGGCGGGATTCGTCGGGAGCGAGGATGCCGAGCAGCTGGACCAGCGTCGACAGCCACAGCAGCACCAGCCCGACGACGATCGCCTCCAGCGCGGCCACCGACAGCATCCGCAGGACGAACGCGAGCACCACCGCGACGGCGATGAGCACCGCCAGCACCACCGTGAGCGCGCGCAGCATCCGCAGCTCCCCCATCAGCACGGTGGTCGCGATCGCCGCTGCGACGATCAGGCCCAGGGTCGCGAACGCGGCGATCGCATGCGGCACCGGCACCTGATCCAGCGGCAGAAGACCGACGGCGGCGAGCGCCAGTCCGGCTCCCGACCACGCGACCACGACGACGGCGATGCCGCGCAGGGCGGCGTCGCCCAGCATCCGGTGCAGATCCCGGCCCACGTACGAGCCGGTCGTCGCGATCAGCAGACCCGCGATGATCACCGTGCCGTTGAACGCCCAGCCTCCCGCGCCGATGCCGAGCTGCGAGAAGCTGCGGTCCCACCAGGTCGTGTCGGTGGCGGTGAGCACGGCGAACAGCGTGCCGATCACGAGGAACGCGAACAGCAGCGAGGCGACGTCACGCGTGCTCAGCCGGATGCCGGCGCGGAACGCGAACCTCCCGCCGAGCGCCGACGCCACGCCCGCCAGCAGTCCTCCGCCGATCGCCGGCAGCTGCAGGCCCTGCAGCCCGGTCGCCAGGACCTCTCCGGCGAGAAGCACTCCCAGGCCTGCCACGCCGACGAGTGCGAGCGCGACGGCGACCGTGCTGATGTCGGAGACCACCGCCTGCCAGGTGGGCATCGGTGCGGTCTCCCCTGCCCGATGCATCCAGGTGCTCACCGCGAACGCCGCCGCCGCGATGATCCCGGCGACCACGGCGACGGGCATCAGCACTCCGCCTGAGACCAGCACTGGGCCGTCGCCTCTGAACGGGCGCGTCCCGCCCCACAGCACCACGGTGCCGGCGAGCAGTCCCACAGCGAAGCAAACGGCGGTCGCCCACAGCATCCGTCTCTGCTGCTGCAGCATCCGCTCCACGTCCATGACCTCATGCAACCACTCCGCGGGGACATAACCTGGGATCATGAGCACCCACATCGGCGCCGCGCCCGGCGAGATCGCCCCCATCGTCCTGTTCCCCGGCGACCCGCTGCGGGCGAAGTGGATCGCCGAGAACTTCCTCGACGACGCGCAGCTGTACACCCAGGTGCGCGGGATGCTGGGCTTCACGGGCACGTGGAACGGGCACCGCGTGTCGGTGCAGGGATCGGGCATGGGCCAGCCGTCGATGTCGATCTACGCCAACGAGCTGTTCGACTCCTACGACGTGCAGACCATCGTGCGCGTCGGTTCGTGCGGCGGGCTGACCGAGCGCGTGGGCATGCGCGACATCATCATCGCCAACGGCGCCTGCACCGACTCCGGCATCAACCGCACGCGCTTCCACGGACTGGACTACGCACCCGTCGCGGACTTCTCGCTGCTGCGCGCAGCGGTCGAGGCCTCGGAGGCGCTCTCACTGCAGGACCGCACGCACGTGGGCCTGCTCTACTCGAGCGACCAGTTCTACACGACCCGTCCCGAGCTGACCGAGCCGCTCGTCGCGCACGGGGCCCTGGCCGTCGAGATGGAGACCAGTGCGCTGTACACGCTCGCCGCCTACCGGCAGCGCCGCGCCCTGAGCATCTGCACGGTGTCCGACCACCTCGTCACCCACGAGGAGACGACGTCCCAGGAGCGCGAGCAGACCTTCGGCGACATGATCGAGATCGCGCTGCGCGCCGCGACCGCCTGAGGGCGTCCGTTCGGGAGCAGGAGGGGGCGGAGCGACACCGGCCCCCAGGGTGACACCACTCGCGACTACCGTTGTCCCATGCGCTTCCCCGCCACGCTCCGCTCGGCCCGACGGGCCCCGCTGCTGCAGGTGCTGAAGTCGGCGGCCGCCACGATCGCGGCCTGGCTGATCGCGGGCTGGGTGCTGCCGGGTCCGCTGCCGGTATTCGCGGCGATCGCCGCCCTGCTGGTCGTGCAGCCGAGCGTGAACCAGTCGCTGTCGAAGGCGATCGAGCGCAGCGTCGGCGTGATCCTCGGCGTGATCATCGCGGTGCTGCTGACGGTGGTGCTGGGCGCGCAGAGCTGGGTCGTGCTGGCCGCCGTCGTCGTCGCGATGCTGGCGGCCTGGGCGATGCGGGCCTCCACCGGCACGGGGAATCAGGTCGCGATCTCGGCCGTGCTCGTGCTGGCCCTGGGCGCCTCGAACCCGGACTACGCCTTCGACCGGATCATCGAGACCCTGATCGGCGCGGCGATCGGCTTCGTGATCAACATCGCGATCGTGCCGCCGGTCCTCACCGCACCCGCCCGGCGTGACATCGGGATGCTGGGGCGCGAGCTCGCGGCATCCCTCGACCGCCTCGCGGAGGCGCTCTCCGCGAACCGCAGCGGTCCGCAGCTGCAGGAGCTGATGCTCGAGGCGCGTCTGCTGCGGCCGATGAAGGATGCCGCGGAGGCCTCGCTCAAGGAGGCCGAGGAGTCACTCGCCCTGAACCCGCGCCGGGGACGGCACCGCGACGATCTGACCGCGCTGCGCACCCTGTTCGAGCGCATCTCCCCCGTGGTCACTCAGGTGATCGGCATGACGCGCGCGTACATCGACCACTACGAGGACTCCCTCGCCCAGGACCCCGCGGTGCGCGCGATCGGCGATCAGCTGCGCCGCGCAGGACACGACATGCGACTCGCCGTGCAGACGGCCGACGTCGCCCCGGAACCGGACGCCATGACCTCGACGATCCCGGCGCTGACCACCCCGCTGGTGGTGCGTCCACCGGCATCCGATCATTGGATCCTGGTCGGCTCGCTCATGGAGGATCTGCGCCGCATCCACGGCGAGCTGCGCGACGAGCCCTGAGCGCTCGCGGCCCTCGGCCACCGCTCGCGCAGGGGCGCGCTCATCCGAGTCCGCGCAGCACCGCGTCGACAGCGAACCGCAGCTCGGCGCCGGCATCCGTGACGTCCTGCCGCTCGGCACCTGCGAGCCGCGGGAAGCGGTCGGCGACCGCCCCGCCCAACCACGACGGCGGCGGCGTCCCCTGGACCGTGCGCTCCAGAGTCGCGTAGGTGCGCACCAGGCCGTCCAGCAGCATCGCGAGCCTGAGCGCGTCGATGGACGCGTCATCGATCGCGCCGACGAGAGCGTCGATCCAGGCGTAGGCGCGCGGCTGCGTGGGCATACCAGTAGGGGAGACCTCGGAGAGCCACGGATGCTGCGCGTACCGCGCCGCGAGCAGCTCGACCCACCGGCGGCAGCGACCCCGCCAGTCGGCGCCGTCGATCGCGGGCGGATCGCCGACGGCGCGATCCACCATCAACTCGATGAGCGTCGCCTTGTCGTCGACGTAGCGGTACAGCGCGGTCGTGGTCATCTCCAGCCGCGTCGCGACCCGGGCGAGCGAGAGCGCCTCCAGTCCGATCGCGTCGGCGAGGGCCACCGCCGCGTCGGCGACCTCGAGTGGGCTCCACCGCGCCTTCGGTCCGCGCACGGTGGGCGGATCGATGCCCCAGAGCTGACGCAGCGCCCGATCACCTTGACTGTGCATGCCGTTCACTGTAACGTATCCACATCAGTGAATGTCATTCACAGTAAGGAGCAGGGCATGGCGAACATCCTCATCACCGGCGCATCGTCGGGTATCGGCGCGCGCGCCGCCGGCATCCTCGCGGCGCAGGGGCACACCGTCCACGGCGCCGCACGCAGTACGGAGGCGATCGCCCGGATCGAGGGCGTGATCCCGGTGGCGCTCGACCTCAGCGCCGAGACCTCGATCCGCGACGCCGCAGCCGCGGCATCCGCCACCGGCCCGATCGACGTGCTGATCAACTGCGCCGGCTACGGCGAGTTCGGCAGCGTCGAGGAGACCTCCCTTTCCGACGCCCGCGCGCAGCTCGAGGTCAACGTGCTCGGCGCCATCGGGCTGATCCAGGCCGTGCTGCCCGGCATGCGTCAGGCCGGAAGCGGCCGGATCGTGAACGTCTCCTCGCTCGCCGGCGAGTTCGCCGCACCGCTGGGCGGCTGGTATCACGCCTCCAAGTTCGCGCTCGAAGCGCTGTCCGACTCGCTGCGCGGCGAGGTCGCGCAGTTCGGCATCGACGTCACGCTGGTGCAGCCGAGCTACGTCGCGACCGACTGGCACGACACGGCGATGGACCGCCTGGAGCACGCATCTGCGAGCGGCCCCTACGCGAGCATGGCCGCGGCGATGCGCCGGTACTTCTCCAGCCCGGCCCTGGCGAAGCAGATGTCCAGCCCCGAGGCCGTCGCCGAGCTGATTGCGAAGGCCGCGCTCACCGCACGCCCGAAGACCCGCTACCGGATCGGCCCGGGCGCAGGCGTCGCCGTCGCGCTGTCGACGATCCTGCCCGACCGCGCATTCGACGCCCTCACCCGCAAGCAGTTCGGATACGCCTGAGCTCCCGTCACGGGCTGGCGGACTCCACAACTCCGGAGAATCAGACTGGAGTCGGCGCCACAGGCCGGGTTCGGACCATTTCGACGCGGATTCTCCGGAGTTGTGGCCGTGCGCGTGCGTCGACCGCAGCTCCGGCGACCCGCTCACGGACGCGCTGCGACTCAGGCCGACGCCCGCGCCACGTGGCTCCTGGCATGCGCGACGGCGGCGTCCAGGTCGTCGAAGAGGTGGTTTTGATGGCGCAGCGAGCGCAGCACGCCGACCCGCTCCGCGAGCTTCAGATGCTGCGGCTGGATGCCCTTGACCAGCACCGTGATGCCACGGCGCTCCAGCGACACGGTCATGTCGGTGATGACCTGCGCACCCGTGGCGTCGAGGAACTGCAGCTGTGACATCCGGATGATCACCACCTCGATGTCGCGCAGCGCGGTGACGCGCTCCAGCATCCGCTCGGCCGCACCAAAGAACAGGGCGCCCTCCAGGCGGAACAGCGCGATCCGCTCGTCGCCGGGCTGCGCGGCACCGGGCAGCTCCTCGCGGTGCACGCCGCTGGCCTTCGCCAGCTGCCGCAGGGCGAAGAACCCGGCGGCGAGCAGGCCGATCAGCACGGCGTAGATCAGGTCGACGCTCACCGTCACGATCGCCGTGACGATGAAGACCACGGCATCCGCTCTGGTCGATCCCAGCACTGCCCGCACGGTCGAGGGCGCGATCATGCGGCAGGACGTGACCATCAGCACTCCCGCGAGCGCGGCGAGCGGGATGTGCGAGACGACGGATGCCCCGACCAGCACCACCGCGAGCAGGAGCAGCCCGTGCACGACGGCGGCGAGGCGGGTGCGCGCGCCGGCACGGATGCTGACCGCGGTGCGGGCGATGGCGCCGGTGGCCGGCATCCCGCCGAAGAGCCCGGCGGCGATGGATGCCAGACCCTGACCGACCAGCTCGCGGTCGGCGTCGTAGGGGCCGGTGTCGGAGATGCTCGCGGCGACGCGGGCGGCCAGCAGCGACTCGATCGCGGCGAGCGCAGCGACGGCGAGGGCCGGCCCCACGAGGCCGAGGGCGGCACCCGGCTCGCTGACGGGCAGCGTCGGCGCAGGCAGCCCCGGAGGGAGCTCGCCGATCATCTCCACGGGCAGGCCGAGCAGTGCGGCGAGGAGCCCGGCGACGACGATCGCGAGCAGCGAGCCGGGGAACTTCGGGGCGAGCCTGAGCGACACCAGCATGATCACCACGACGATCGCGACGAGCAGCAGCGACCAGCCGAGCTTCGGCCAGGACGCCGTCAGCAGCGACTGCACGGCCGCGACGGCGGCGTTCGTGCTCTCCCCCGGCGCCGTGCCGGTGGCGGTCGGCACCTGCTGCAGGAAGATGATGATCGCGATGCCGAGGGTGAACCCCTCGATCACCGGCCAGGGGATGTAGCTGATCGTGCGGCCCAGGCGCAGGACGCCGGCCAGCAGGACCATGACGCCGGCGAGCAGGCAGATCAGCGCCAGGGCCCCGGTGCCCTGGGCGGCCATGATGGGTGCGAGCACCACGACCATCGCGCCCGTCGGACCGGAGACCTGCACGTTCGAGCCGCCGAAGACGGCGGCGACGACGCCCGCGATGATCGCGGTGACCAGGCCGCTCTCCGCCCCGGCGCCCGAGCTCACGCCGAAGGCGAGGGCCAGCGGGAGCGCGACGATGCCGACCGTGATGCCGGCGAGCAGATCGCCGCGCCAGGTGCGCGGCAGCGCAGCGTAGTCGACGCGGGACGGGAGCAGGCCCCGGAGCCCGTGCTGGGTCACGCCCGCACCGGGATCTCGGGGAGTCCGTCGTGCTCGACGAGCTGCTGCTGGGTGGTCTGCAGGATCTCCCCGAGCAGGGTGCGGGCGACGCGGAGCAGGTCGGCGACCTCGGGATAGGCGAGCCGGTAGTAGACCAGGCTGCCGCGCCGCTCGGAGACGACCAGCCGGTTCCGCCGCAGCACGGCGAGGTGCTGCGAGACGTGCGACGCCTCGAGGCCGATGTCATCGAGCAGCTCCGACACCGACGCCTCGGGGGATGCCGACAGCACCTCGAGGATGCGGATGCGGATCGGGTGCGCGAGCCCCTTGAACAGGCCGGCCTTCACCTCGTACAGCGGACGGGTCGGGTCGCTCAGCATCCGCTCTCCTCCTTGCGGTCGGTATGACGGATTCATCATATCGCAACATGGTGAACCCGCCGCCGACGCGCGGTGTGCTCGCCTACGGCGACCGGGAGCGCGCCACAACTCCGGAGAAACGCGCCGGAACCGCTCCGCAGACCGGGTTTCGGCCCCGCCCGCCGTCGTCCTTCCGGAGTTGTGGCGGATGCCCGCGTGAAAGGATCGAGGGGTGACCCTCCTCGATCCCACGACCGTCAACGGCGCCGACGCGGATGCCGTCTACCTGGCGTTCGTGGAGTGGGCGGAGTCAACCGGCATCAGCCTCTATCCCGCGCAGGACGAGGCGGTCATCGAGATCGTCTCGGGTCAGAACCTGATCCTGTCCACGCCCACGGGCACGGGGAAGTCGCTGGTCGCGATCGGCGCCCACTTCGCCGCGCTGGCCGAGGGGCGCCGCACCTATTACACGGCGCCGATCAAGGCGCTCGTCAGCGAGAAGTTCTTCAGCCTGGTCGACGTGTTCGGAGCCGCGAACGTCGGCATGGTCACCGGCGACTCGGCGGTGAACGCCGACGCCCCGATCGTCTGCTGCACGGCCGAGATCCTCGCGAACCTCGCGCTGCGCGAGGGTGCGGATGCCGACGTCGGCCAGGTCGTGATGGACGAGTTCCACTTCTACGGCGACCCCGACCGGGGCTGGGCATGGCAGGTGCCGCTGCTCACGCTCCCTCAGGCGCAGTTCGTGCTCATGTCCGCGACCCTCGGCGACGTCACGGAGCTGGCATCCGATCTGACACGGCGCACCGGACGGGAGACGGCCGTGGTCACGGGCGTGGAGCGGCCCGTTCCACTGCACTTCTTCTACGAGACGACGCCGATCCACGAGACCATCGAGGACCTGCTGCACACGGACCGCGCCCCGGTCTACATCGTGCACTTCTCGCAGGCCGCGGCGATGGAGCGCGCGCAGGCGCTCGCCAGCGCGAAGGTCGCCACGCGCGAACAGCGCGATGCGATAGCCGACCTCATCGGCGGGTTCCGGTTCACCACAGCGTTCGGCAGGACGCTCTCGCGCCTGCTGCGGCTCGGCATCGGCGTGCACCACGCCGGGATGCTGCCGAAGTACCGGCGTCTGGTCGAGCAGCTCGCCCAACGCGGGATGCTGCGGGTGATCTGCGGCACCGACACGCTCGGCGTCGGCATCAACGTGCCCATCCGCACCGTGCTGCTCACCGCGCTGACCAAGTTCGACGGCCAGCGGATGCGGCAGCTGAACGCCCGCGAGTTCCACCAGATCGCAGGGCGCGCCGGCCGCGCCGGCTTCGACACGGCGGGCACGGTCGTGGCGCAGGCCCCGGAACACGAGACCGAGAACCTCGCGGCGATCCGCAAGGCCGGCGACGACCCGAAGAAGAAGCGCAAGATCATCCGCAAGAAGGCGCCGGACGGTTTCGTGTCCTGGGGCGAGCCGTCGTTCCAGAAGCTGATCTCCTCCGAGCCCGAGACGCTCACCTCGCACATGCAGCTCACCAGCGCCATGATGCTCAACGTCATCGCGCGCGGCGGCGACGTGTTCGGCAATATGCGCGCGCTGGTATACGACAATCACGAGCCCAGGGCGAAGCAGCGCCTCCTCGCCCTGAGAGCGCTCGGGATCTACCGGACGCTGCTCGAGTCGGGCGTGGTGGAGAACGGTCCGGAGGGAGTCAGGCTCACGGTGGACCTGCAGCCGAACTTCGCCCTCAACCAGCCGCTGTCGCCCTTCGCCCTCGCGGCGTTCGAGCTGCTCGACCCGGGCTCGGCGACCTTCGCCCTGGACATGATCTCGATCGTCGAGTCGACCCTCGACGACCCACGCGCGATCCTCTCGCAGCAGGAGTTCATCGCACGGGGCGAGGCCGTCGCCGCGATGAAGGCCGAGGGCATCGAGTACGACGAGCGCATGGAGCTGCTCGAGCAGATCACGTGGCCCAAGCCGCTCGAGGAGCTGCTCGCCGCCGCCTTCCAGACCTTCAGCGCCGCGCAGCCATGGATCCGCGACTTCGAGCTGCACCCCAAGTCTGTGGTGCGCGACATGTACGAGCGGGCCATGTCGTTCGGGGAGTACGTCGCCTTCTACAAGACGGCGCGGTCGGAGGGCGTGGTGCTGCGCTACCTCTCGGACGCCTATCGCGCGGCATCTCAGACGATCCCCGAGCATCTGAAGACCGAGGAGCTGCGGGATCTGATCGAGTGGCTCGGCGAGCTGGTGCGCCAGGTCGACTCGAGCCTGCTGGACGAGTGGCAGGAGCTGGTCAGCGGCGTGCTGGTCGACCATGAGGAAGGGCCGGTCGTCCCGCCCGCGCCCAAGCGGCTCACCGCGAACGTGCGCGCCTTCCGCATCCTGGTGCGCAACGAGCTGTTCCGGCGCGTGCAGCTCGCCGCTCGCGAGGACCTCGAGTCGCTGGATGCCCTGGACCCCGCGTTCGACGGCTGGTCCGACGCCCTCGACGCGTACTTCGCCGAGCACGACGAGATCCTCACCGGAGCGGATGCCCGCGGGGCCGCCCTCCTGCTCATCGAGCAGGGCGCGGAGCAGTGGACCGTGCGGCAGATCCTGGACGACCCCGCCGGGGATCACGACTGGGGCATCTCCGCGACCGTCGACCTGGCGGCATCCGACGAGGCCGGCGAAGCCGTGATCCGCGTCACGGGCGTCGACCGGCTGTGACGCGCCGCCTCTGAAGGACATTCGCGGTTCTGAAGGACGTCCGCGCGCCCAGCCTCCTTCAGAACGTCATCCGTCCTTCAGACGCGCGCCGCCCTCCGGCCGAACCGACCCAGCAGCAGCGGATCGAACAGCGCCTCCCCGCGCACCCGCCGCAGCAGCGCGTGCGCGCCGAGGCTCGCGGCGATCACCAGCGCGGTGATCAGCAGCGGCTCGATCATCGCGAACACGGGCCCGCGGTACACCCAGGGCTCCACGCCCCGCAGCATCCGATCCAGCAGTGCCAGCGGGATCATGTGGATCACGTAGATCGGCAGGGTCCGCCGCCCGATCCAGCGCAGCGGCGCCGCGAGCGGCTCCCACCTGTCGATCAGGGCGCACGCGCTGATGCCCGCGAACACGGCGAGCGCCGACAGCAGTGTCCACACGCCGAACCACTGTCGCGCACCCAGCAGCGACACGATCACCAGGGATGCGGTGTAGAGCACGCCGAGCCCTGCGGCGGTCGCCCAGCTCGCGCGCGCGGCGAAGCGGCGCACCAGCCCCGGCAGGCGCAGGCCCGCCAGGAAGAAGACGACGTTCTGCACGACCTGCCAGAGGTTGCCGCTGTCGGGCAGCATCCCGGCCGCCGTGACCGCCGAGACGACGAAGCCGAGAGCAAGCAGCACGGCCGCGGGGATGCGACGAGTGACCCTGCCCACGAGCAGGTACAGCGCCAGCGCGAGCAGGTACCAGAGATTGGTCGGGCTGACCGTCAGCTGCAGGAGCAGGCTCCAGGCATCCGTCGCCCGGGCGGTGTCGAAGTCCGGCCCGGCTGCGGCGAGCGCGAAGGTCTGGATGACGGCGAAAAGAGCGGCGGCCCGTCGGTTGCGCCGGGCATCGGCGGCAGATGAGTTCATGCTGACCAGTCCACGCGCGCGCCCGTTGCGAGGACGTATGCGCTTTTCGATATGTTCCCGATATGCGCCGGTGCGTAGGATCCTTCACATGCGCGTGCTGATCGTCGAGGACGAGCCCTATCTCGCGGAGGCCATCCGCGACGGGCTTCGTCTCGAGGCGATCGCCGCCGACATCGCCGGCGACGGCGACACCGCGCTGGAGCTGCTGAGCATCAACTCCTACGACCTGGCGGTGCTCGATCGGGACATCCCCGGGCCCTCCGGCGACGAGGTGGCTGCGTGGATCGTGGCGTCCGGCAGCGGCATCCCGATCATGATGCTGACCGCGGCGGATCGTCTCGACGACAAGGCGTCCGGCTTCGAGCTGGGCGCCGACGACTACCTCACCAAGCCGTTCGAGCTGCGAGAGCTGGTCATGCGGCTGCGGGCGCTGGACCGCCGCCGCGTGCACGCGAGGCCGCCCGTGCGCGAGATCGCGGGCCTGCGTCTGGACCCGTTCCGGCGCGAGGTCTTCCGCGACGGCAGGTACGTGGCGCTCACCCGCAAGCAGTTCGCGGTGCTGGAGGTGCTCGTGGGCGCCGAGGGCGGCGTTGTGAGCGCGGAGGAGCTGCTGGAGCGCGTCTGGGACGAGAACGCCGACCCGTTCACCAACGCCGTTCGGATCACGGTCTCGGCGCTGCGCAAGCGGCTCGGCGAGCCCTGGGTGATCGCGACCGTTCCTGGCGTCGGCTACCGGATCGACACGGAGGGATGACGGTGACCGAGTCCCGCCGGCGCGGTGTCAGCGCGCGGATGAAGCTCACGTTCAGCTACGCCGGGGCGTTCCTGCTGGCGGGGGCGCTGATCGTCGGCGCAGGATGGGTGATGATGCTGCTGCGCAGCTACTTCCCCGTGCTCGACGAAATGCTGCACGCGGCGATCCCCTCGCAGTACCGGCAGTTCCTGCTGGACTTCCTCGTGCCTGTTTCGGCGGGTGTGCTCATCGCCCTGACCGGAATCGGTTTCGCAGTCGGGTGGTTCGTGGCGGGGCGGATGCTGGCACCGCTCGAGCGCATCGGGGAGGTCGCCCGCCTCGCCGCGCAGGGCGACCTGTCGCGCCGGGTCGCCCTGGAGGGCAGGGGCGACGAGTTCCGCGACCTGGCCGACGTCTTCGACATGATGCTCGACCGCATCGAGGCGCAGGTGGCCGAGCAGCAGCGGTTCGCAGCCAACGCCTCGCACGAGCTGCGCACGCCGCTGGCGATCATGCGCACCCAGCTGGAGGTGGCGCAGGCGGACCCTGATCGGGATGCGGATGCCGTGCTCGCCCGGCTGCATCAGGTGAACGGGCATGCGATCGATCTGACCGAGGCGCTGCTGCTGCTCGCACGCGCCGACGGCCAGGCGTTCGATCGCGAGCGGGTGGACCTGTCGCTGCTCGCCGAGGAGGCGGTGGAGACGCTGCTGCCGCTGGCCGAGCGCCGCGGGATCGTGATCGAGTCGGCCTCCGACCCCGGGTTCGTGATCGGCTCGCCGACCCTGCTGCAGCAGCTGATCACGAACCTGCTGCACAACGCGATCGTGCACAACATCCCCGAGAACGGGCGCATCGGGCTGCGGATCTCGACGACCGAGTCCTCGGTGCTGCTGGCGGTCGCGAACACGGGTCCGCGCATCCCGGATGCCCTGCTCGCGACGCTCGCGGAGCCCTTCCAGCGCGGCGCGGGTCGCACGCGGCGCACGGACACGCAGCCGCTCGACGCCCCAGGCGAGCAGCGCGGCCTGGGCCTCGGACTGGCCATCGCGCAGAGCATCGTCCGCGCGCACGGCGCGCTGCTGCGCCTCACCGCCCGCCCCGAGGGCGGTCTGCTCGTGGAGGCCTGGCTGCCGCGGGCGCGGTGAGCGCCTGCGCAAACCAGGAGGTGATCGTCGTCGGGTGGGTGATCGCGGTGCCAACGCACACGGCGAAGGCGCCCGCGGCACGCGCCGCGGCGACATCCTGAGGCGTGTGGATCCGCCCCTCAGCCATCACAGGAGCATTGCAGGCCGCAGCAATGCTCGCGATCAACTCAAGATCCACCCCCGGAGTGCGCGGTCGCTCCCCCGTGTAGCCCGAGAGCGTGGTGCCGAGGATGTCGGCGCCCGCTTCCTCGGCCGCACGCGCATCTGCGAGCGAACCGCAGTCCGCCATCACCCGTACGGTCGGATGCTCGTCGCGAAGCCGCGCCACCGTCTCGGCCAGGCTCAGCCCGTCGGGGCGCGGGCGTCGGGTGCCGTCCAGGGCGACCACATCGGCCCCGGCTTCGGCGACGGCGAGCGCGTGGCGAAGGGTCGGGGTGATGAACACGCCGTCGACCCCGTCCTTCCACAGCCCGATCACGGGCACGGTCAGGTCGCTCGCGGCACGAAGATCATCGATGCCCTGCAGGCGAATACCGGCCGCCCCGCCCTGCACAGCCGCGCGAGCGATCTGCGCCATCGTGTTCGCGTCGCGCATCGGCTCACCCGGGTAGGCCTGGCAGGACACCACCAGCCTTCCGTCGAGAGCGGCGAGAATCTCGTCACGTTCGTACACGGTCACCTTCGTCTCACACCTCGCCGTTCCGAACACGACGCAGCCACTCCCGGCGGGCGCGGTGGGATTCCTTCGAGACCACGGCATCCTCCACGACGCAATCGAACCCGTGGAATCCGCCGGACCACACGTGCAGCTCAGCGCTGATCCCGCACGCCCACAGCGAGGCTGCGAAGCCCGTGATCGAATCGCGGAACACCTCCGCCGATCCCGCGTCCAGATAGACCGGCGGCAGGCCGGCGAGGTCCTGTCGCCGGCCGGGCGCTGCGATGACAGAGCCCTCCAGCGCCATCGCCCAGGCCGTCCTGTTCGACGACGAGCTCCACGACGGGTCTCCCTCGAACTGCCCGGCGGATGCCGTGTCGATGTCGTCGAGCATCGGGCACACCAGCATGAGACCGGCGAGGTCGATGCCACGATCTCGGCATTCCAAGGCGGCCGCCGCGGCGACTCCGCCACCGGCGCTCTGGCCGGCGAGCACGATCGGCAGACCGTCCTTCGCGGCCGCCACGACCGCTTCCACGACTCGCGCCACCATCGCATCGAACGTCGCATCCGGCGACAGCGGGTACTCGCAGGTCCACACGTCGAGTCGAAGGGCCGCGCAGTGGCGCGCCAGCACGTCGACGCCGTCGAAGCGGTCGCCGGCGATGAGCCCGCCGCCGTGCAGGAACACCACCCGCAGCACCGGCGCCTCTTCGCCGAGGAAGAGCGTGATGCCCTCCGCCGGCTCCGACCAGCTGAGTCCGCGGCTGTGCGCCACAGCATCCGCGGTCGTTCCTCGCTGCGCGGCGATGCGGCGGTACTCCGCGACCTCCGCCGGCGACGCCACGTCGGTCGGAACGATCCCGGCAAGCTCCGCCAACCCCTGCCGCAGCGGCGGGGCGACTGCTGGTCTCGGCTTCATCCCTTCACCGCACCCATGGTCATACCGGCGACGTAGTGGCGCTGCATGAGCAGGGCGAAGATGACGATCGGCAGACAGATGATCAGGCTCAGCGCGGCCATCGAGCCGTACTTCACCCCGGCGTCGGTGATGAACGATGCCACACCGGTGCTGAGCACCGGGTTGTTCGAACGGGTCAGGGACTGCGCGATCAGGAACTCGTTCCAGCTGAGCACCGCCGTGAGCACACCCGCGGTGGCCATGCTGCTGCCCACCATCGGCAGAGTCAGGTGCAGGAATCGCTGAGGCAGAGTCGCCCCATCGATCGCTCCGGCTTCGTCGATCTCGTTCGGCAGACCGCGGAATGCAATGAGCATGAGCCAGGTGGCGAACGGGATCGTGATCGACAGATGACCGAGCACGACCGCGAACGGGGTGTCGAACAGGCCCCAGTCACGCATCATCACGAAGAACGGAATCACCATGGCGATGCGCGGGTAGAAGCGGAAGAACAGCAGCACGAAGATCACGGCGCCGATCACCCAGGGGCGAAGCCCCAGGCGAGCCAACGCGTACCCGCTGAGGGTTCCGAGCAGTACCGAGACGATGGTGGTGATCGTCACGATGATCAGAGAGTTGCGCAGCATGACCCCGGTCTTGGGGTCAGAGAAGATCTCGGCGAAATTCTCGGTCGTGGGATGCTCGGGCAAGAACGATGACGAGAAGAAGTCTGCCGGGCTCTTGAAGCTCGCCGAGATGAGCTCGAAGAACGGGAAAGACCACACGATCACGACGATCACGATCAGTGCCGTCATCATCGCACCGACGATGCGCTTGTTCACGAGGAGACCTCCCTCGATGCCCGGTCAAGCCGGAACATCATCACGATGATCACAGCGACAATGATCATGAACAGCCAGGAACCGGCAGCCGACGAGCTGATCTCGAAGTTGCGCAGGCCGAGCGCGTACAGGTAGTAGGTGAGCGTGTAGCTCGAGTAGCCCGGTCCACCCTGCGTGAGCGTGTAAACGGTGTCGAGCTGCAGTAGCGAGTCGAGCGAACGGAAGGTCACCACGAGCGCGAACGCCCCGGTGAGCATCGGCAGTTCCACGCTGCGGAAGGCGCGCCAGCGCCCGGCGCCGTCGACGCTTGCCGCTTCGACGAGCTCCTGAGGAATGGAGAGCATCGCCGAGCTGACGACCAGCATGACGAAGGGAGTCCACTGCCACGTGTCGACGACAATGATCGCGACGATCGACCAGAACGGATCGGCAAGCCATTCGGGGCCGGTGACACCCACCGAGGCGAGCATCGCGTTGACCGAGCCGCTGCGCGAGTTGAACATGAGGCGCCAGATGTTGGCTGCCGCGACGGGGGCGATCACCATCGGCAACAGCAAGATGGCGCGTGCCGTGCGGTGCAGAGCACGCCCCTTGCGCAGCAGGGCGGCGAGCCCGGTGCCGAACACCAGCTGCAATGCCACACCGCACACGGTGATGATCAAGCTGGTGCGCGCAGCGCCCCAGAACACGGGGTCGGCGAGCACCTTGGCGTAGTTGGCCCACCCGATGAAGTCGCCGGGTTCGGTGGAGTTGGTCAGTGACCACTCACGGAACGACAGCAGGCTGGCATTCGCCAGGGGGTAGACCTGCAGCGCGATAACGGCCAGCAGGGCGGGCGCGAGACACACCCACAAGAAGAATCGGTCAGGACGGGTGGTGAGCGGGGAGGCCGCGCGGCGGCGCGACCTCCCCGTCGTCACGAGTTGGGTACTCACTTCTGGACGAACCCGTTCGCCTTGCCGGTGGTGATCAGCGCCTTGGGAACTTCGAGTCCCGCCCAGCCCTGGTTGATGGCGGCGACCGCGTCAGCGGCCGTGCCCTTGCCCGAGACGAACTCGCTCATCGGGCGCATGAACGGATCGAACGACTTGAGCGTGAGCGGCAGCGGAAGCGCCTTCGCCAGGTTCTGTGCCTGGATGGGCAGGTCATTGGCGTGCGTCTTCAGCAGCTCGGGGTCTTCGTAGGTCGACTGGAACGGCGAGCCGATGCCGTACGTGAACATCCACTCGGTGGCGTGCTCGGGGGTCAGGAAGTCCTCGATCCACGACCAGGCGAGGTCCTTGTTCTTCGACAGCTTCGACACCGACAGCGACCACGTCGACAGCGCCGGGGTGCCCGGGCCGGGGAACGGAACCTGAGCCCAGGCGTCGCCCAGCGTGGAGCGTGATTCGTCGTTGAGAGCGCCGCGCACGAAACTCGGCCAGACGATCAGCATGGCAGCCTTGCCCGCGAGGAAGTTCTCGTTGGCTTCGTCGATGCTCAGCGATGCGGCGTTGGCAGTGCCGAGCGCGGCGATGTCGCCGATGGTCTGCATGGCCTTCGTCGCGCGGGCCTCGTCGAGTGCCCACTTGCCATCGGAGTTCACGTAGTAGCTGTTGTACGCACCCTGGAAGATCGAAGGGATCTGATCGGCGGCACCGAAGGCGAACGAGATCGGCACGACGTCGGCGGGGAGCGTCGACTTGAGCGCGGTGGCCTTGGCGACCAGGTCGTCCCAGTCGGTGAACGTGGTGTCGGCCGGCAGATACTTGGTGTTGACGAAGATGCCGTACGCGTCGGATGCATAGGTCAGGCCGACCTGCTCACCAGAGGCGTAGGGGCTCGGGCCGTCTTTCAGCAGCTCGGGGATGTACTGGTCGCGGTTCTTCCAGCCGTCGATCCGCTTGGTCAGCGGGTCGAGGTTGTTGTAGATCTCGACATCCCAGGCGCTGGTCGACATCACGTCGAACGCACCGGTGCCGGTGATCAGGTCGGTCGCATTCTGCTGACCGAGCGTGGCGAACGGGAAGGCTTCGATCGAAACCTTGGCGTCGTTCTCTTTCTCGAAGGTCGGTGCGTACTTCTCGGCGGCTACATTGTACGTGCCCGAGTCCATGTACGTCACGACCAGCTTGGACCCACCAGCAGTGTCGCCTGCACCTGCGGAACAGGCGGTCAGGGCGACCGCGGTGGCGCTCGCGACGAGCACTCCGCCGATCCGGCGCACGCGCGGTGCGGGAAGCGAGTTCTTCATCGGCTCTCCTTTGATTTCAACCCTAGGGAAATAGAACAACTATAGGACTAAGGGGTAAGCTAGCAATCGAGTCAGAACGCGTCAACCATTCGATAAAGATTGATACCCGTACTGAGATCAAGGTTTACTTGTTCGAAACAAACCCTGTGGTTGAACATGGCACCCTGACTTTCATTGCGACCGTTTGGCCGCAGGGTTCACCGCAACGCACGTCTGCACACACGCACCGTGCCGCATAGATAGCATCGGACCGACCATGGTTGCCAAGTACCAGCAGATCCTGCACACGCTCTCGAGCCGCATCGACGCGATGAGCCCTGGCGAAGCCCTGCCCAGCGAAGAGGAACTGTCGAAGGAATTCGGCGTCTCACCGATGACCACCCGGCGCGCGCTGACGATCCTGCTCGATGCGAAGCGCATCGTCGGCATCCGCGGCAAAGGCACCTTCGTCGCCCAACGCTCCATGACCCGCACCATGACCCTGATGTCGTTCAGCGAGGCCATGCGCTCGCACGGGCGGGTGCCGCACTCCCAGATTCTCGGGATGTCGATGGGGCCGGCGGATGCTGACACCGCGTCCGCCCTGCAGATCGACGAGGGCGTTCACGTGTACAGCATCCGTCGCCTGCGCTTCGGCGACGACGTGCCGATCGGCGTCGACGAGACCGCGCTGCCTGCCGACCGGTTCCCCGGCCTGCTCGGCCACGACCTGACCGGCTCGCTCTACGCGGTGCTGCGTGAACAGTACGGCACGGCGATCGAACGGGCGACGTCGCGCATCAGCGCGGTGATTCCGGATGCTGAGACCACCGAGCTGCTGCAGTTGGCCGACGGCACGCCCTGCCTTGCCGTGCGCGCGACCGCCAAAGACGAAGCAGACACGATCGTGGAGTCGACCCGTTCGCTGTACCGCGGCGACCTGTACGACCTCACTGTCGAGCACCGTCGCGCGTAGCGGCTAGACCATCTCGACGTGCCGCCGCGTCCAACGGCTCACCAGGGGCTGGGGCGGTAGTCCTTCAGGAACACGCCGTGCAGGTCGACGCCGGCCTCGCCCTGCACGATCGGGTCGTACACGCGGGCGGCGCCGTCGACCAGGTCGAGCGGGGCGTGGAAGCCCTCCTCGGCCAGGCGCACCTTGGTGTAGTGCGGGCGCTCGTCGGTGATCCAGCCGGTGTCGACGGCGGTCATCAGGATGCCGGAGGTTTCGAGCATCTCACCGGCGCTGGTGCGGGTGAGCATGTTCAGCGCGGCCTTGGCCATGTTGGTGTGCGGATGCCCCGGCCCCTTGTACCGGCGGGAGAACTGCCCCTCCATGGCCGACACGTTCACGATGTACTTGCGACGCGCGGTGGATGCGGCCATCGCAGGACGCAGCCGGCTGATCAGCAGGAAGGGCGCCGTCGTGTTGCACAGCTGCACCTCGAGCATCTCCAGCGGGTCGACCTGATCGACCGACTGCACCCAGCTGTTCACGCGGTTGATGTCGGGCACGAGACCGCCGGCGTCGATCGCGGTGCCGTCGGCGTGCTTCTCCAGCGACGAGGAGCCGGGCGCCATGGCGAGCCGGGCGAGATCCTCGGCGGTCAGCGCCTGCCCGCCCTGCTCGGCGACGGTGCCGCCGAGGGCTGCGACCGAGAGTAGCGGATGCGCGTCGACCGACGCCTGCAGCGCCTGCGGATGCGGGTCGGCGGTGTGACCGAAGGTCTCCATCTCGGGCAGCGGTCCGTTCGGGAGCGGCTGCAGCTCGGCATCCGCCAGCAGCGAGTAGGCACCCGGTGAGCGCCGCACGGTCTGCGCGGCGTTGTTGATGAGGATGTCGAGCGGCCCCTGCGCCGCGACGGAGTCGGCCAGAGCGATCACCTGGGCGGGGTCGCGCAGGTCGATGCCGACCACACGCAGCCGGTGCAGCCAGTCGGCGGCGTCCGGCAGAGACGAGAAGCGGCGCACGGCGTCGCGCGGGAAGCGCGTCGTGATCGTGAGGTGCGCGCCGTCGCGCAGCAGCCGCAGCGCGATGTGCATGCCGATCTTCGCCCGGCCGCCGGTCAGCAGCGCGCGCTTGCCGGTCAGGTCGGCGTGGGCGTCGCGCTTGGCGTGGCTGAACCGCGCGCAGTCGGGGCAGAGCTGGTGGTAGAAGGCGTCGACGAGCGTGTACGGCTTCTTGCAGATGTAGCAGTTGCGGGGCTTGAGCAGCTCGCCCGCGATCGGTGCGTCGACCACGCTCGTGGCGAGGTCGAGCCCGCGGGTCTCGTCGTCGATGCGGTCGGGAGCGCCGGTCGCGGTGCGCGCGACCACAGCCTTATCGGCCTCGGCGATGGCGTCCCGGATCTCCTTGCGGCGGGCGCGCTTGACGGCGCGGAACATCTTGCCGGTGGCTCGGCGGACGGCGATGTAGTCCGGATGCTGCTGATCGACCTGATCGAGCTCGGCGAGCACCTTGAGCGCGATGGCGAGCTCATCGGGGTCGATGCCGGAAGGCGCGAGCGGCTCGGCTTCCGCGGTCCCTGACCCCTCCTGGGTCCCTGAGCTTGTCGAAGGGTCATCGGTCATTGGGCCGATTCTACCGGCCGGACCTGGACGCTCCGGAGTGGGGCTGACCGTTGTCGGAAGCCCGGCGTATGGTCGGCCGTATGAGCACCACCGGAGTTGCAGAAGAGTCCATCCATCAGGGGATCGTCCCGGGCTACCTGCTCGCGCGACTCGCCCGTTCGAGCCAGTTCGCGCACGCGGCCGAGGCCGCACGGCAGACCCTGATCAAGGGCCGCCCGGAGTACCGCGCCGCCCTCGAGCTCTCGGTCGACTCCAACGGCGACCTGATCGCGGATGTGCAGGCGGCCCCCACGCGGACGGTGTACGACACGCACAACACTGAGCAGCTCCCCGGCGACAAGGTGCGCGGCGAGGACGACCCGACGGTGAAGGATGCCGCGGTGAACCAGGCCTTCGACGGTCTCGGCGACACCTTCCGGATGCTGCTGGGCGCGTTCCAGCGCGACTCGCTCGACGGCGGAGGCGCCCCGCTGAACGCGACCGTGCACTACGGCGAGAAGTACGACAACGCGTTCTGGAACGGCTCACAGATGGTGTTCGGCGATGGCGACGGAGAGGTGTTCACGGGCTTCACCGGATCGGTCACGGTGATCGGGCACGAGCTCGGCCACGGTGTGATCCAGACGACCGCCGCGCTGGAGTACCAGGGCCAGTCCGGGGCGCTGAACGAGTCGTGCGCCGACGTGTTCGGGGCGCTCACCGAGCAGTACACCAAGGATCAGAGCGCCGACGAGGCGAGCTGGCTGATCGGCGAGGGCATCTTCACCTCGGCCGTGCAGGGCCGGGCACTGCGCGACATGCTGCACCCCGGCACGGCGTACGACGACGACGAGCTCGGCAAGGACCCGCAGCCGGCCGACATGACGCACTACGTGCGGACCACCGAGGACAACGGCGGCGTGCACATCAACTCCGGCATCCCGAACCGCGCCTTCGCGTTGGCGGCCACCGCGATCGGCGGCAAGGCCTGGGAGACGGCCGGCCTGGTCTGGTACCGCGCTCTCACCGGCGGGCTGTCGGCGACCGCCGACTTCACAGAGTTCGCGCAGGCGACCATCACCGCTGCCGCCGACATCGGGGCTAGCGTGGAGACGGCGGTGCGCGATGCGTGGATCGCCGTCGGAGTGGTTGAAGGCGGAGTGATCAAGGATGCCTCAGCAGATCGAGCCCCCGAGTGACGGATCGGATGCCACAGGCGATGCGGACCGCATCGTCGTCGCCGTGGTGCGCACGGGCGGGATCGCCGGGCTCCGCCGTCGCTGGCGCGTCGAGCCCGATCCGGAGCAGACCCCGGAGTGGGTCGCACTGGTCGAGCGCTGCCCCTGGGACGAGCACCCGGACCCGGCGGTGCAGACCGGAGCGGATCGCTACGTCTGGAGCATCCATGCCGTCATCCACGACACGCAGCACGAGCAGGTGCTGCCGGATGCCCTGCTGCACGGCGCCTGGCGCGAGCTGGTCGACGCCGTCCGCGCCGCCGACACCGACTGAACCCCGATTCCCGCCCCGACGCAGGCGAGGCGGGTGAGTTCTACGCCGCGGCGCTGCCGAAGACGAAGGCGCACGTGGCCATGCGCTACCCCGACGAGCTGATGTTCGACGGTGACGCGGATGCCGCTCGCGCGGCGCTCGACGCGACCTGGGACGCGCTGTCCGACGGGGGCGCCGCGCTCATGCCACTCGGCGAGTACCCGTTCAGCCCGCGGTTCGGGTGGGGGGCCGACCGATACGGCGTGAGCTGGCAGCTGATGCTCACCCGGCCCGAGGGCGAGCCGCGACCGTTCGTGATCCCGCAGATCATGTTCGCGAACGCCGTCGAGGGCAAGGCGCGCGACGCGGCCGAGCTGTACACGTCGCTGCTGCCGGATGCCGGTGTGGGCACCGTGATCCCCCGCCCGACCGGCGGCGTGATGTTCGGCGAGTTCCACGTCGGGGACCAGTGGTTCTCGATCATGGATTCCGACATCGCGCACGAGTTCGGGTTCACGCCCGGGGTCTCGCTCGAGGTGCGCCGCGAGGATCAAGACGAGATCGACCGGTTGTGGGATGCCCTGTCGGCCGTGCCCGAGGCGGAGGCCTGCGGCTGGGTGGCCGACCGGTACGGCGTGAGCTGGCAGATCGTGCCCGCGAACATCGGCGAGCTGCTGTCGAGGCCCGGCGGCTACCAGCGGATGCTCGGCATGAAGAAGCTGGTCATCGCCGACTTCTGATCCGGTTGTCTATTCTGGTCGCGTGAAGCGACTCACCGCCGCCTCGGCTCTCACCGGAATCCTCCTGCTCACCGGATGCTCCGGCGCACCCGCCCCGGGCTCTGCCGACGCGGATGCATCCGGAGCGCCGTCGCCCTCGGCATCCGCTGTCGCTGCCGCACGGCCCGACCCGGCCGGCAGCTGCACGAGCATCGACCTGGACGCCGAGACCGCGACCGGAGCCCAGCTCGGCGCGTGCTTCAGCGACGCGCTGCACGTGCTCGGCACCTTCCGGGCGAAGGTCGACACGGGAGACGAGCTGCAGCAGGCCGAGGTGCGACTGCGCCCCGACGTCGCGATCCACGGCAAGACCACGGGAGCGGATCCCAACGAGGTCGTGTTCGTGGATGACACCGCCTACCAGGACGACGGCGGCGGCTGGGTGAAGGGAGACCCGGACTCCGATGACCCCGAGAAGATGATCATCGGCCAGGCCGGCCGGCTGCTCGTCGCGGTGTTCGCCGGCGACGTCCTGCGCCAGTCGGTGGAGGCCTGCCCGGTGTGGAACCTGCTGCCGGCGAAGGAGAAGATTACCCTCCCGGACGACATGGTCGTGGAGGCCCGGGTGTTCGAATGCGCCGCTCCGTACGTGATGATCGGCTCGACCATCACCGACAGCCGGCTGCTGTTCGAGCAGGACTGGACGCCGGTGAGCGCCACCTACACGGCGACCGGATTCGGGCAGACCGTGCGCGCGGAGCAGTGGTGGTACGACTTCGGCGCCGATCTGGAGATCACCGCACCGATCTGAGCGGGCCGGGGCGAGAATGGACGCATGGGACTGTTCTCGCAGAAGCAGGAGGATCCGGGCGCATGGGCGGCACTGCCCGGCGAGCCGCTGGATGAGCAGACGAACGAGCGTCTCGACGAGGCCCCGAGCATGGACCTGATGGACGTCGGTCTGGGCGCGCTCTACACCAGCACGGTCATCCCCGTCGCGCCGCCTGCACCCGAGGCATCCGACGTCACGGAGTCGGGAGAGCCCGAGGACTGAGCGCTCAGGATGCTGCGCTGCGCGCGGCGGCGAGGAGCGGTGCCACGCTGTACCGGGCCGTGTCGACGGACAGCCGCACGCCGTCGCGGGATCGCACGGTGAGACGCTCCCGGCCGGCGGCCTTCTTCACCTGGAACGCGGCGATGTCGCGGTAGTCGATGCGCTTCTCTCGCCCGAGGACTGTGCGGAATCGCACGGCATCCGAGAACACCTCGAGGTACCAGTTGCGATAGGCGAGCAGCGCCGCCAGCCCGGCGAGGACGACGACCGCCGAGGCGATGCGCGTGGGCAGCAGCTCGGGCTTGTACTGGGGCGAGAACGCCGCCAGCGCGAGCAGCGACCCGGCCACGGTCAGTGCGGCTCCCACGAGCGGGACGAGCAGAGGCATCCGCTGCCTCCTCGTGCCCGGCTTCGCGGGCGTCACGCGCCGGAAGAAGCGGGCGACGAGGACGACGACCAGCGTGACCACGATGAGGATGATCACGGCTTTGGCGGCGAACCCGGACATCCCTCGACGATACCGACTGTCGGGCCGTGTCGGATCGACGCCCTACGGTTGAAGGATGACGATCATCGCCGCCGCAGACGGCTCCGCGCTGGGCAATCCGGGCCCGAACGGATGGGCCTGGTACATCGACGACGCGAACTGGGCCGCCGGAGGATCGCCCCACGGCACCAACAACCAGGGCGAGCTGCAGGCGGTCCTCGAGCTGCTGCGGGCGACGGCGGGCACCGATGAGAAGCTGCTCATCCACTGCGACAGCCGGTACGTGATCGACTCCGTCACCAAGTGGATGCCGGGATGGAAGCGCCGCGGCTGGCGCAAGTCCGACGGGGGCCCGGTGCTGAACCGCGACCTGCTGGAGGGCATCGACGAAGCCCTGCGCGGACGCGACGTGGAGTTCGACTGGGTGAAGGGGCACGCCGGGCATCCGCTCAACGAGGCCGCCGACGAGCGCGCCAATGCGGCGGCGAAGGCGTACCAGCAGAAGCAGGAGCCGAAGCGCGGACCAGGGTTCTCGTCGGCATCCGACGGCGGCGCCGCACTCGCAGGGGGGATGGCGCTCGAGGCGGATGCGCGGCCGGCCGAGGCGTCCGCGCAGCAGGCCGCTGTGCGGACGGTGCCCGCGCAGCAGGCATCCGCGCAACAGACATCCGGACAGCTCTGGGCCGCGGCATCCGATCTTCTCGACGGTCTCGACGACGCGTCGACGGGCTCGGGGAGCCGGCGCGGGTTCGACCCGGTCGAGCTGACCGTCACCCTCACGGCCGACGAGCACGCGCGGCTCCGCGACCGGGCGGATGCGCAGGGCGTCTCGCTGCAGGAGGCGCTGCGCCGGCTGATCTGACGCGCGCGCAGAAGTCCGTGACAGCACCGATGCCCCTGCGGTCGCGCAGGTCCAGCTTGTGCGCATGAGGGCCAGATTCCCTCGATACGGCCGCACCGCCCGCTTCGCGACATCCGCTCTTCCCGCGGCATCCGCTCGCGCCGGCATCCGCTCGCGCAAACGCACAGCTCCGCAGGAATCGGCGCGATCCCTGCGGAGCTGTGCTGATCTGCGGAGTTACGCGACGGACTCGCCCGCGAGCACCGTCGACTCGAGGCGCTGGTACGACGCCTCCATTCCGTCGGTCATGCCGGTGGCGAGGATCCCGTCACGGGTGTCCTTGTCAGGGAACTCCATGATCACGGTGATCAGGGTCGCGCCGTCCTCCTCGTAGAAGCTCACGTCGCTGAGGACGTCGGGGCCGTCGGTGCCCTGCATCCGCTCGCTCTGCACCGCACGACGCGGGGCGTCGACGACGAGCATCTCCCCCTCGAAGCCGAACGCCTCGCCCTCGTTGTCTCCGACCGGCGCCCACGAGTTGCGGTAGCGGTCGCCCGCCTTCAGGCCGACCTCGCACTCCGTCATCTCCCAGCCGTCGGGGCCGAGCATCCACTGCTTGATCAGGTCGGGCTCGGTGTAGGCGCGCCAGACCAGGTCGCGCGGGCCGTTCACGAGCCGGGTGATGCTGATGTGCGTGTCGTCGAGGAACTCGACGGTGGTGCCCTTGCCCTCGGCGTACTCGCGCAGGTCGCGCAGCACGGCGTCGATCTGCGACATGGCCATGCGGGTGCCCTCGATCACACCCATGGCGATGACCTGCTCCAGCGCCTCGAGGGAGTCGAACCGACTGGACGTGACCATGCGCGTGCCGTCGGTGGTCGGCTCGAACGTGAAGTCCATGCGCATGGCGGGGAGGTCGCCGTTGGGCTTGCCCTCGTCATCGCTGAAGCCGTCGAGCACGCTGAACCGGTGCGGCTCCTCGATCTCGAGGAACTCCCAGTAGGCACGGTGGCTCTCGCCGTGGGGGCCGGTCATGGCGTAGTCGGCGCGTCCGCCGACGGTGTGGTCCCAGGTGAGGAAGGTGGCCGGCCAGCTCGGCGGACCCCAGAAGCGCTCGAGCTGACGCGGGTCGCTGTAGGCGTGCCAGACGCGCTCGATGGGGGCCGCGAACTCGGCGGTGACGGTCATCGTCAGGTTCTCGGTGTCGGTCGCGATGTCGATGACAGGCATGTCATGCTCCTTGGTTCTTGTCGGTGTCGTGGTGCTTGTCGGTGGGATCGGATGCCGTCGGTGCCGCCTCGCTCGGAGGAGGACCGGCCAGCAGATCGTCGAGCCGGGCGATGCGTGCCCGCCAGAGCTCTTCGTATCGGGCGAGGAGCGCCCGCGCACGGGCGATCATCTCGGGGTTCGCGCGGACGAGCCGCTCGCGTCCCTCGGCGCGCTTGACGATGAGCCGTGCCTCTTCGAGCACGGCCACGTGCTTCTGGACTGCGGCGAAGGACATCTCGTAGTCGCGGGCCAGGTCAGAGACCGACTGCTCGCGCTCGATCGTCCGGCGCAGGATGTCGCGCCGGGTCGCCGTCGCCAGTGCATGGAACACACGGTCGATCTCCGCTTCGCTGAGTTCAATTTGTACAACCATTTGGTTGTACGTTATGCGAGGCGGGAGGCGGTGTCAAGAGTCTCCTTGTCGGCAACGCGTGTCGGGTGACACGGGATCTGGCAGCGGGACATGATCCGTGACAGCAGGCGACATCGGGTTGACAGCTGTGACACGCCGATGGCAGCGAGGCGGTAGAGGTGTCACCACCCGTTGGTACGCTCACAGCAGACAAGCTCATCCCACCGGGGTCGCGACAGGGCTGAGGGTATCCGTCTGGAACCCGCGGCTGAGAAGCGCGAGGATCTACACCCGGAAAGCATCGGTCAAAGCCCACAGGCGGGGAACCGGAAGACTCCCACTTTTGAGGATCCTTCCGCATGCCTGTAATCAACGTCCTTCCGGGCGCGCCTGCTACTAACGAGTTCGCCCGCCTGCCGTCTATCGCCGCGGACGGCGCCACCTTCGCACGCGAGGGGGGGACGGCGAAATGGCGAGCCTGAAGAGCAGACAGCCGGTGACTGCCGGCGCACGCGTCACCACCCGGTGCTACTCGCCGAACATCGAGTTGCACTGGTCTCCGTCCAACATCGGATCCGAGGAGTGGGCGGTGGTCTCGCCGGTGCTCGGTGCTCGCGATTGGCGCGGCATCGACCCGCTTCCCGCCCGCCTGTCGAAGGGCGTCAAGGGCGCTTCGATTCCAGCCCTGTACTATTGGCAGCGCACGGTCGATCCCGAGTGGGTGTGGTGGGGACTGTCAGCGAAACGGTGGATCTGGGACTGGCCTGACCGAAAGGAAGGGCTATGAGCCAGACCATCGAGATGATCGATCCTGTGACGGGAGAGATCATCGATCAGCAACAGATCGCCGAGCAGCTGCTTGCGCAGGCGAAGGAGCAGGGCGTCAGCCTCGTGGGGCCGGGAGGCCTGCTGGGCGGGCTGACGAAGACCGTGCTCGAGACCGCGCTCGAGGCGGAGATGACCGAGCATCTCGGCTATCCGAAGCACGCGTCATCGAACGGCGAGAACGCGCGCAACGGGACCCGGTCCAAGACCGTGCTCACCGAGGTCGGTGCCGTCGAGATCGACGTGCCGAGAGATCGTGACGGGTCGTTCCAGCCGAAGATCGTGCGCAAGCGGCAGCGGCGGTTGGACGGGATCGACGAGATTGTCCTATCGCTGACCGCGCGCGGGCTGACGACGGGTGAGGTCGCGGCGCACTTCGACGACGTCTACGGCGCGAGCGTCAGCAAGGACACGATCTCGAAGATCACCGACAAGGTGATCGAGGAGATGACCGAGTGGCAGAACCGTCCACTGGACCGGGTCTACCCGGTGGTGTTCATCGACGCGATCGTGGTGAAGGTCCGGGACGGGCAGGTGCGCAACAAGCCGTTCTACGTCGCCGTCGGCGTCACCACGGCCGGGGAACGCGACATCCTCGGGATCTGGGCCGGCGACGGCGGCGAGGGCGCGAAGTTCTGGCTGGGGGTGCTCACCGAGCTGAAGAACCGCGGCGTCGAGGACGTGTGCATCGTGGTCTGCGACGGTCTGAAGGGCTTGCCGGAGTCGATCACCACGACGTGGGAACTCGCGGTCGTGCAGACGTGCATCATCCATCTGATCCGCAACACATTCAAGTTCGCGTCGCGCAAGTACTGGGACCAGATCGCCCGTGACCTGCGCCCGGTCTACACCGCGCCGACCGAGGCTGCGGCCAGAGCACGCTTCGAAGAGTTCGCCGAGAAGTGGTGCACGATGTATCCGGCGATCCGCAAGCTGTGGGAGAACGCCTGGACGGAATTCATCCCGTTCCTGGACTACGACGTCGAGATCCGCCGCATCATCTGCAGCACCAACGCGATCGAGTCCCTGAACGCCCGCTACCGCCGCGCCGTGCGCGCCCGAGGGCACTTCCCGAACGACGCCGCCGCATTGAAGTGCTTGTATCTCGTGACTCGGTCGCTTGACCCTACCGGCCGAGGTCGGGCACGCTGGGTGACGAGGTGGAAGCCCGCACTCAACGCCTTCGCGATCACCTTCGAAGGCCGAATCAACTGAAATGCGCCAGGCCAGATCCACCGTTAATCTGACACACCCTCACGCAGCATCTGCGGAACGTGGCCACCGCGGTGTTCCTCGAGCCGCTCGGGCCCGCCTAAGTTCGATCCCTAGTCCGACGCGTCGCCCGGCGGTTCTGCGGCCTCGTGTGCCGGAGAGGCACGAGGAAGGAGGTTGCGGCGGCGACGCGTTTGAGGATCTGCGCGTGGGGCGGTGCCGGTGGCGGGACTTCAGGTGATCGAGGTGGCGGTTACGGCATATCCCGCGCCGCCGTGCGGAAGCGTTCGATCGCGATGCGGGCGATGCGCGGGTCCGGGCAGAGGGGGGCCGCGACGACGTCGCCGCCGGCACTCGCGATGACGCGGGCGAAGTGGCCGGGGGCGAGGACGTAGCTCGCGATCGCCACACGTTCATGGCCGCTCTCGCGCGTCGTGCGCACGACATCGGTGATGCGCGGTCCCGTGCCTGCCGCGAAGCCGATCGCGACCGGTGCGTTCAGGCGCGCCTCCAGCAGCGTCGCCATCGTCGCGACGTCGACGGCCGCGGCCGGGTCGCTCGAGCCGGCCGCGGCGAGCACGACGGCGTCGCCTGGGCGCATACCCGCGGCCGCGAGCCGGTCGTGCATCACGTCGGCGAGGAGCGGATGCGGCCCGAGCGCGGGGGCGGCGGACGCGTGCCCGGGATGGGCGGAGACGGCGCGGGCGATGTCGACGGTCGTGTGGAACCCGGTCGACAGCAGCAAGGGGACGACGACGACCGCGCCGCCGGCGACGTGCCGACGGACGACCTCGTCGATCGCCGGCTCTTCAACGTCGACGAAGGCGTGCGTGACGGGCGTTGTGAGAACGTGCCGGGCGATGAGGTCGATCTGCGCCGTGATGGCCGCGCGACCGGCCGGGTCGCTCGTACCGTGCGAGCAGGCGATGAGGGTCGTGGTCACGGGGTCTCCTCGTACTGTCCGCGCAGGTCGATCCGGTAGCCGCGCTTGACGACGGTGCGGATGAGGCCGGGCGCGTGCAGCGCTTCTCGGACGCGGGCAATCGCGACGTCGACGGCGTGGTCGCTCTGACTCGATCGCGGAAGCGCGCTGCGCAGCACGCTGCGTGCGACGACGCCGCCGCGTGCGGCGAACAGGGCGGCCAAGACCGCGAGACCGCTGCGGGAGAGCGCGATGAGTCGCCCGTCGAGCACGGCGCCGGCGCTGCGCAGTTCGAGTCGGCCGGCCACGGTGTCGAGCCCGGGGGCGTGTCCGCCGCCGTAGTACGTTACGACGGCCCGCACGAGGGAGCCGAGGCGTCCGCGTTCGGCGATGAGCGGAGCGAACCCGGCCGTCTGCAGGGGGTCGGCGGTGATCGGCCCGACCGCCGCCATCAAGAGCCGTCCCGCCGCGGCGGCTTCGCGCAGCGCGTCGAGCACGTGCTCGCGTTCTGCGGCGGCGAGCCAGCCGGCGGCGCCCGGCGCCGAGGTGAACAGGACGGCATCCACCTCTCCCTGCGCCGCCGCGATGACCGATCGCGCGACCGCGTCCGGGTCGGCCGGCGGGCCCCAGCGGTACACCGTAAGACTGACGACCTCGGCGCCGGCGTCGGCGAACAGGGCGTCCAGTCCGTCGGCCCCGGACCCGTGGTGCTGCACCGCGACACGGCGGCCGTACAGGTTCTCCGCGAGCAGGAACGCGCCGAGCTCGCTCGAGGTCTCGGACTCGGCGACCCAGTCGGTCGTGAGCCCGGCCTGCTGGATCGCGCCGCGCGCCTTCGGGCCGCGCGCGACGATCTGCGCGCCCGCGAGTGCGGCCAGCAGCGCTTCTTGCAGGCCCGCCTCCTCGGCGGCCTCCATCCAGCCGCGGAAGCCCACCCCCGTCGTCACCACGACGACGTCCGGCGGCGCCGCGACGAGCGACCGGGTGGCGGCGATGAGCGCCTCGTCGTCGATGTGCGGCAGGATGCTGAGCGCCGGCGCCCGCCGGACCTGCGCCCCGTGCC
>Ga0066256_1000562_pt1 | contig 91009 bp, 86 predicted proteins | sample ThiBio_1000_biof_FD_87107 | JGI IMG/M metagenome (GOLD analysis project Ga0066256, IMG submission 87107) | Wastewater bioreactor microbial communities from Cape Town, South Africa - Thiocy_expt_1000_biof (version 2) | ecosystem: Engineered > Bioreactor > Thiocyanate-remediating >... | reverse complement strand
GCCCTTCATGCTTGCGCACAAAAAACCGGCTCGCCCATGCAGGCACCCAAATGAGTGCCCCATCCAAACGCCCACGCTTATCGGCTGTAGCTTGTTAACGAACCTGCTCCCCCTTGCCACCCCAAAATCCACTCCCGTGAACCCCGGAGAAACCAGAGACGCTGCGATCAGCGAAGCCCTGCATTGTATACCCAATTTCGGGACCAAGACAAGAAGTTGAAGAAAAAAGCTTTCTTGCCTTGCAACACGCGTCACTCACACCTTCCAGCGCTCAAGCAACCGATCCGGTGTCAGCGTATCGTAGGTCTCGAACGGTTGATGGATCCAGGGGTTGGTGGACAGGAAATCGACGTAATAGTCCGGCAGGAACGTGGAGACCCCCTTGACCCAGATGGCTGCGGTACGCAGTTCGGAGATGGGCGCGTATTTGGCTTTCAGCAGGGAGACGACGGCGTTGAGCGTATGCCCGGAGTCGGCCAGGTCATCCACCAGCAGGACTCGGCCTGCGATTTCACCATTGGGGGTCGTGATGTAGCGCGCGATGTCCAGGTGCCCCTGCACCGTTCCCGCTTCGGCCCGATAGGAACTGGTGGACATGATGGCGAGCGGCTTGTCGAAGATGCGGCTGAGGATGTCTCCCGGCCGCAGCCCTCCTCGCGCCAGGCACAGGATGGTGTCGAATTCCCAGCCCGAATGGTGCACTTTCAGCGCCAGCTTCTCGATGAGGCTGTGGTATTCGTCGTAACTTACATACAGGTGTTTGCCGTCTTCCGTCAGCATCGCAAGATCCGTGTGTTGCGTTGAAACAAGGGCCGTGGTCGTGCCCGCAAAGATCAAATGTCCGCGGGCGCGGCAAAGGGCTGCTGCAGGACGATGGTCTGTGCCCTGTCCGGCCCCGTTGAAACAATGGCGACGGGAACACCCGTGACCTGCTCGATGCGCTCGAGGTAGCTGCGCGCATTGGCAGGCAAGTCCTCATAGCGGGTAACGCCGAACGTGGTCTCGGACCACCCGGGCATCATCTCGTAGATGGGCGTGCAACGGGCAATTTCATCCGCTCCCATGGGCAGCAAATCGATGCGCTCGCCTTCGAGTTCGTAGCCAACGCACAGGGCCAGTTCATGCAGGCCGTCGAGCACGTCCAGCTTGGTGATGCACAGGCCCGACAAGCCATTGACCTGGGCGCTGCGCTTGAGCAGTGCCGCATCGAACCATCCACAGCGTCGGCTACGCCCGGTGGTCACGCCTTTTTCGGCTCCAACCGTGCTCATGTGATGGCCTGGTGTGCCAGGCTGCTCCCAGTCGAGCTCGGTCGGAAACGGGCCGCCACCCACCCGGGTGCAATAGGCCTTGGTGATCCCCAGGATGTAGTGCAGCATGCCGGGCCCGACCCCGGAGCCGGCTGCGGCATTGCCAGCGACGCAATTGCTGGAAGTCACATACGGGTAGGTGCCGTGATCCACATCCAGCAAAGTGCCCTGAGCGCCTTCGAAAAGCAGGTTGGCTCCGCGTGCATGCGCCTCGTTGAGCTCACGCGACACATCGGCCATCATGGGCTTGAGTTGCTCGGCATGGCGCATGGCTTCTTCATAGACCGGCTCGAACTGGACTTCGCCCTCGCGCATATAAGGCTGGAGCGCGTCGCCAAACGCAAAGTCGCGCGAACCCAGGAAAGTGGTCAGCACGTGGTTGTGCAGGGCCAGCAGCACGCGCAGCTTCTGCGCGAACCGCTCGGGGTGTTTGAGGTCTTGCACCCGCAGCGCCCGGCGGGCGATCTTGTCTTCGTACGCCGGCCCGATCCCCCGCCCGGTGGTGCCGATCCTTTCACTGCCACCGCGCTCCAGCGCGGCCTCACGCGCCACGTCCAGCGCCGCGTGAAACGGCAGAATCAGGGGACAGGCTTCGCTCACGCGCAAACGCGAGCGCACCTCGACTCCAGCGCGCTCCAGGCCCGCGATCTCTTCAAACAGCTTGGCGGCAGACAGCACCACGCCATTGCCGATATAACACTTGACGCCCGGGTGCATGATCCCGCTGGGAATGAGGTGCAGCGCCGTCTTCGCGCCATTGATCACGAGCGTGTGCCCCGCGTTGTGCCCTCCCTGAAAACGGACCACGCCTTGGGCGGATTCGGTGAGCCAGTCCACCAGCTTGCCCTTGCCCTCGTCGCCCCACTGTGCTCCGACCACCACGCAGTTGCGCCCTTTGAGAGTATTCATCACCGCACCGAGTCCCATTCAGAGAAAGTTCATCAAACTAGAGCGTCCGGACAATCCAGTGTCCGTCGACCTGGACCAGTTCGCGATCGCAGTCGAATTCATCCACATGATTGCCGACGTCGGGCATCATGCAGACCACGGTCTCGCCCTGCTGGCGCAAACGCGCAATGGCATCGGACAGCTGATCGTCCGCGGACCATGGAGCACGGACGGCCGCCCTCAACGCAGGGGGCACCACGACCGATGCCAGCTGCTTGACGTCCAGACTGAACCCCACGGCCGGGCGATTGCGCCCATACACAGCACCCACCTCGTCGTAGCGCCCGCCCCGCGCGAGCGTGTCCGTGACGCCCGTGGCATAGACCGCAAAGCGCAGACCACTGTAATAGGAATAGCCGCGAAGGTCCGCCAGATCGAAGGTGACGTGAGCGTATTTGACCTTGGAGGCCACCATCCTCAAATCTTGTAGCGCCTTGCGCACGCCAGCAAAGGCGCCGAGCACTTTTTCTGCTTCATCAAGGATATCCATGCCCCCATACAACTGCAGCAGCATGGCGAGCCCTTCCCGGGATTGCCTGGGGAAGTCTTTGGTCAGTTGGGAAAGCTCGCTCGCGTCCTTGGCTGCCAGCGCCGCGTGCACCCTGCGCAGGGCCTGGATGCCGGCAGGAACGCCCGCCAACAGGGCACGCACGATGCGCATGTCCGCCAGATCGATGCTGGGTGCCGGCACCTGGGCCGCACGCAGGCACTCGAGCGCCAGGGTCACGGATTCGATCTCCGCCTCGACGCCACCACACCCGTAAATCTCGGCACCGAACTGCAAGGGCTCCCGCGTGGCATGCGGCCGATCGGGCCGGGTGTGCAGCACCGGCCCACAGTAGCACAGACGCGCCACGCCACTGCGATTGAGCAGGTGCGCATCGATACGCGCCACCTGCTGCGTCATGTCGGCCCGCAGGCCCAGGGACTTGCCCGAGAGCTGATCGACGAGCTTGAAGGTCTGCAGATCCAGCTCTTCCCCGGCGCCGGTCAGAAGCGATTCAAGGTGCTCGAACAGCGGCGGTATGACGAGTTCGTAGCCATAGCCGCGCGCCGTGTCCAGCAGCGCACGACGCAGTTCCTCGATGCGCCGGGCTTCAGAGGGCAATACGTCAGCGATGTAATCCGGGAGTACCCAGGCAGACATGCAAAACCCGGAGGTTGTTAAAAAGGGGATTCTACCGGGCGCATCTGCGAGAGGCGCCGACCTAACCCATCCAGGCCAGAACCAGCGCACCCACGAGCAGGCTGACCAGGCCGCAAAACCGAATCTGTCCGTCACGCAGCTGCAGCATCTGCGTGAACACCCGGCGCCAGGTCGAAGGCGCCAGCAAAGGCATGAGCCCCTCGAGAATCAGCACGAAGGCGAGCGCCGTCCAGAACGCGTCAGACATGCGGCGCGCAGCTCAGTTGCGCCCCGAACCCGAGCCGGATGCGCCTCGCATGGCCTTGAAGAATTCCGAACCGGACGGATCGAGCACCATGACGTCGTGCTTGCCGTCGAAGCTGGCGCGGTAGGCCTCCAGGCTGCGATAGAACTGGGCGAACTGCGGATCGCGCCCAAAAGCCTCACCGTAGATGCGCGTTGCCTGGGCATCGCCCTCGCCCTTGACCTTCTGCGCATCACGGTACGCATTGGCAAGAATCACTTCGCGCTGGCGGTCGGCTTCGGCACGAATCTTCTCGCCTTCGGCCACGCCGGTGGAACGCAGCTCGTTGGCGACGCGCTTGCGCTCGGCCTCCATGCGGCGATAGACCGATTCGGTGATCGACTCCACGTAATCGACCCGCGTGATGCGCACATCCACCACGTCCATGCCCCAGGGCTTGCCGCCGCGCACCGCTTCGAGCACTTCGCGCTTGACGTCGGCCATCAAGGCATCGCGCTGGTCGGAGAGCAATTCGCTCACGGTGCGGCGATTGACTTCCTCCTGAAACGCATTGCGCACCACGCGGTTGAGCTGCAGCGACCCGGCGCCTTCATCGAGCCCCACATTGCGAATGTATTCCAAGGGGTCGGAAATACGCCAGCGCACATACCAATCGATGACCACGCGCTGCTTCTCCGCCGTCAGCATGGATTCCGTCTCGGACCCGTCCAGCGTAAGCAGGCGCTTGTCGATATAACGCACGTTCTGCAGGGGCGCCGGCAACTTGAAGTACAGCCCTGGCTTGGTGATCACTTCCTTGATCTGCCCGAGCGCATAGACCACGCCATACTGACGCTGATCGACCACGAACAGGCTCGCGCTTGCCAGCACGAAAACAAGCAACAGGGTGGAAATGGCAAATCCTATGCGGTTCACACCACTCTCCTAGCGTGATTCGCGCTCGCGCGAGCGCGAGTTGTCGCGGGTACGGGCATCGCCCACCGCCGACGAGGGCGACGAAGCAGGTGCCGAAGGCGCTGCCGTGCGCGGCGCAGCGGGCGCAGCCCCCGGCTGGGTAGCCGCTGACGGCTGCAACGCGCTGCCGAGCAGCTTGTCCAGCGGCAGATACAGCAGATTGGAGCCTTGGCGCGATTCGACGAGCACCTTGGTTACATTGCTGAGCACGTGTTGCATGCTGTCCAGGTACATGCGGTCACGCGTGACCTGAGGCGCCTTCTGGTACTCGGCCACCACGGAATCAAAGCGCTGGGCATCGCCCTGCGCCTGCGCGACCACACGCGCCTTGTAGCCGGTCGCCTCCTCCTGCAGGCGCGACGCTGCGCCAGAAGCGCGGGGCACGACATCGTTGGCGTAGGCCTGGGCCTCGTTCTTGGTCCGTTCGCGCTCCTGTCCGGCCTTGAGCACGTCGTCGAAGGCGGCCTGCACCTGTTCGGGCGGGCGCACTCCGCCCTGCTGCAGATTGACCGCGACGACCTCGACCCCGACCTTGTAACGATCAAGAATGGTCTGCATGAGCGTGCGCACGCGCGGAGCGATCTGATCGCGCTCCTCGGCGAGGGCGGAGTCCATCTTCATGCGGCCCACCACCTCGCGCACGGCACTTTCAGCCGCCTGGACCACCGCATCCGCGGGGTTGCGGCTGTTGAAAAGCCAGGCCCGGGCATCATTGAGGCGGTACTGCACGGCAAATTTGATTTCGACGATATTCTCGTCCTCGGTGAGCATGGCCGATTCGCGCAGGCCGGTGGCCTTGATGATGGCGTCACGGCCGATGTCCACCGAGCGGATCTGCGTGACGAACACCAGTTCATGGCGCTCGACCGGATACGGCAGCCGCCAGTTGAAGCCCGCACCCACCGTGCCCCTGTATTGCCCAAACCGGGTGATGACCGCCTGCTGGCCTTCCTGCACGATGAAGAACCCGGTGGAGAGCCAGACCAGCACCCCAATGACCGCGACGATCATCAGGGTCTTGCCCGCATTGCGCATGTCCGGCTGGAACCCCCCTCCGCCCGAGGGAGAAGGCGATCCACGACGCCCGCCGCCACCGCGGCCGCCACCGAACAAGCCGTTGAGCTTGCCCTGAAGATCGCGCCAGAGCTCGTCAAGATCGGGAGGCGCGCCACCCCCCGAGCCTTGGGGATTCCGCGGCGGGCGTGCAGGCGGCGTATCGTCGGCTGGACGATCAGGGTCCGGGCGCTGGTCAGGGGCGCTGTTGTCATCCCCGCGCCCCCAGCGCGGGTCGTTGAGGTTGTAGATGCGCCGCGGCCCCGTCGCTGGTGTCAGCCAGCGGGCCACACGATCACGGAGATCCATGCGTACGTTCTTCATTGGTTGATAGCAAACGCTTGTGCTTGTATTGTCCCGGCAATCGAGGCCTCAATGCAGTGCGGGCGTTGCATGTGGCTCCTCGCCCTGCGCGCCGTGCGCGCGAGCAGCCTGCGCCGCAAGCGCCAGCCTGAGAGCCGCAAGCCCCTCACCGGTGTGTGCGCTGACGAACAGACGTTCCAGCCTTCGCCCCTCCCATTCATAGTCGTCGTGCGAACCCAGGGGCTGCGCCGATGATGCCAGAGCATCCACCTTGTTGAAAACCAGGATTTGCGCCACATCGGCCGCACCGATTTCAGCAAGCACTTCCTGCACCTGGGCGATTTGCTGCGGGTGGGCGGGATTGGCCGCATCAACGACATGCAGCAGCAGGTCGGCGTCCGCCGCTTCCTGCAGCGTGGCCTTGAACGCGCTGATCAGGCCGTGGGGCAGATCGCGGATGAAACCGACCGTGTCGGACAGCGAAACCGATCCCGCCTGCTCGCCCAGGTACAGGCGCCGGGTGGTGGTGTCGAGCGTGGCGAACAACTGGTCGGCGGCGTAGGCATGCGCCTTGACCAGCGCGTTGAAGAGCGTGGATTTGCCGGCGTTGGTGTAACCCACCAGTGAAACGCTGAAGGTCTCGCGGCGCTCGCGCTGGCGCCGCTGCGTGGCGCGCTGGCGCTGCACCTTGACGAGGCGCTCCCGCGTGCGCTTGATGGTGTCTGCGATCATGCGCCGATCCAGCTCGATCTGACGCTCGCCCGGGCCGCCGCGCGCACCGATGCCGCCGCGCTGACGTTCCAGGTGCGTCCAGCGGCGCACCAGCCGTGTGCTGAGGTACTGCAGACGCGCCAATTCGACCTGGAGCTTGCCCTCGTAACTGCGCGCGCGCTGGGCAAAAATCTCCAGAATGAGCATGGTCCGGTCGTAGACCGGCATCTGAAGCTGCTGCTCCAGGTTGCGCTGCTGCGCCGGGCTCAAGGCCTGGTCGAAAATGATTTCCTGCACTTCGTGTCCGCGTGCCAGCGCGCCGATCTCCTCGGCCTTGCCGCTTCCGACGAAAAGCGCAGCGTCGGGCGCCTTGCGCTTGCACGTCAGCCGTGCAACAGGATCAAGCCCGGCGCTGCGCGCAAGCAGCGCCAGCTCCTGCAACTGTGCATCGAAGGCATCTGCGCCAAAATCCACGCCCACGAGAAGCACCCGCGCGGCTGCTTCAGGCGAATGGGGTAACGCACTCACGGCAGCACCCCGGCAATGAGCAGGGGCACGGCCTCACCCTGTCCCACGACGCTTATTGCTCGCCAGGCTCGGCCGTTTCCGCCGCAGCGAAGTTGACGGCACGACCTGGAACGATGGTCGAAATGGCGTGCTTGTAGACCATCTGCGTGACGGTATTGCGCAGCAAAACCACGTACTGATCGAAGGACTCGATCTGCCCCTGCAGCTTGATGCCGTTGACGAGATAGATGGAAACTGGCACGTGTTCGCGCCGCAGCGCGTTCAGGAACGGATCTTGAAGTAGTTGGCCTTTGTTGCTCACGATATGCTCCGTGTTCAAAACTGTTGTTGTGGTGCGTCACCTTACCACAGCAACCCGAGCCAACAGGGTGCGGGCGGCAAGGCACATTTTCAAGAGTCGTTTTTGTCGGTATAGGGATTTTTCGACGTCTTGAATTCCACCCTCAGCGGCGTGCCCACCAAGTCGAACTGCTTGCGAAAGCGCCCTTCGAGGAAACGCTTGTAGGCGTCGGTCAGGTGCTCCAGAGAATTGCCATGGACGACGATGACCGGCGGATTCATGCCGCCTTGGTGCGCGTAGCGGGGCTTGGGCCGGGAGCCACCGGAGCGCTTGGGGGTCTGAAACTGCACCGATTCCAGCAACACGCGCGTGAGCACCGGTGTCGGCATCTTGCAGATCGAGGCGTGATACGCCTTGCGGATCGAGTCCCAGATGGCGGCAATCCCCTGCCTGCGAGCGGCTGAAATGAAGTGGATCGTGGCGAATTTCATGAAGGCCAGCCGGTTCTCGATCGAGCGCTGAACCTGCTGGCGCTGGTAATCGTCCACCGCATCCCATTTGTTCACGGCCACCACGACAGCGCGACCGCTCTCAAGGATGTAGCCGGCGATGTGCGCATCCTGGTCGGTCACGCCCTGCGTCGCGTCCAGCAGCAGCAGCACCACGTGCGCCGATTCGATCGCCCGCAGGGTCTTGACGACCGAAAACTTCTCGATGGTCTCGAACACCTTGCCACGGCGGCGCAGCCCGGCCGTATCGACCAGCTCGTATTTCTGACCGCGGTGCTCGAACGGCACGGTGATGGCATCGCGCGTCGTCCCCGGCAGGTCGAACGCCACGAGGCGTTCTTCCCCCAGCCAGGCGTTGATCAAGGTGGACTTGCCGACATTGGGCCGGCCCGCCACAGCAAGGCGTATGGTATTTCCGTGATCCTGCACGGCCTCATCGTCGGGCTCGGGCAGCGCCAGGGGCTCCAGCGCGGCCTCCAGCAGGCTGCGTATGCCCTGCCCATGCGCGGCCGACACCGGATGCACCTGCCCCAGGCCGAGTTCGTAGAACTCGCCGAGCAAGGCGCTTTCCTGCATGCCTTCGGCCTTGTTGCCCGCGAGCACGCAAGGCCTGCCCAGCCGGCGCAGGTACACGGCAATGTCGTGGTCCTGTGCCGAGAGGCCCGCGCGCACGTCCACGACGAAAATGACGACATCGGCTTCGGCGATCGCCTGCTCGGTCTGCCGGGCCATCTCGCGGTAGATGCCGCTGTCCGCATCGGGCTCGAAACCGCCGGTATCGACGACGATGTATTCGTGCCTGCCCAGCCGTCCGAGGCCGTAGTGGCGGTCACGCGTCAGCCCGGCCGCATCCGCCACGATCGCATCGCGCGATCGCGTGAGGCGATTGAAGAGCGTCGATTTGCCGACGTTGGTCCGCCCCACGAGGGCGATGACTGGCTTCACGAATCGTCCTGTCAATCCGGTCGAAAACCGTAGACGCTGCCCTGGCGCGTGACCACGACCAAGGTCTTGCCTGCCACCACGGGCGTCGTGGCCACGCCTGAGCTGTCCGTCGTCAAGCGGTTCAGCGGCGAGCCGTCTTCCTTGGACAGCAGGTGCACGAGGCCCGTGCTGTCGCCGATCACCACCGAGCGCCCAAGCAACAGCGGTGCCGTGAGATGGCGATAGCGCAATTGCTGCCACGTCCACAGGGGCGCGCCGTCGGCGCGTTTCCAGGCCTGCACGAGGCCATTGCTTTCGGCGCCATACAGCGCCTGCGCATCACCGTCGATGCCCCGGGCACCATGAGCGGTCCGCGTCCAGAGCAAGGCACCGCGAGCGGCGTCCACACAGCCCACGGCCGCCTGAAACGCCCGGGCGCAGACCACGTTGCCTTCACGGCTCACGCCGCCCATCACTTCCACCAGACGCTCGACATCGTTGGCGCCGCGCGGCGTGGCCAGCGGCGCCTCCCAGCGCACCCTCCCGGAATCAGGATCGAACCCCACCATGCGCCCGGAAATACCGGCCACCAGCGTATCGCCAACGGCCATCAAGAGGCCGTTTTCGCGCAACACCAGGGTTTCGCCCTGGCGCTGCTGGTTCCACAGGCTGGCGCCGCTCCTGCCGTCAAACGCCATCACCGAGCGATCGGCCGTCATCACGAAGACGCGCCCGCCCGCCACCAGCGGCGCCGTGAACGTCTGCGCCGGCAGAGGTTTGCGCCAGAGCTCGTGCCCCGCCTGCATGACGATCAGTTCGCGGCCACGGGAAATTACGGCGGCGCGCTGGCCGTCGCTGCCGACACCCGCCGACAGTGCATCGGCGAGCTGCACCCGCCAGAGGCTCGCGCCACTGCGCGCATCCAGCGCCGTGACCGTGCCTCCTTCCGAAGCGAGCACGACGGTGTCGCCGTGCACGGCAGGGGCGAGCACCAACCTGCCCACCGAACCGATCTGAGTCTGCCAGGACAGGTGCACGGGAAGCAAGGGAACGACCGCACCCAGCTCGACCGGCTTGGGCCTGGATGAACCACAGGCGCCCAGTACCAGTGCCGATGCCACGACAGCACAGGTCGCCAGCAGGCGCAGCGTACGGTTTGCCGCGCCCATCATGCGCCCCCCTTGGCCGGCGTGGCGGCGCCCAGAGCGTCGAGCTTGGCCTGCACGACCTGGCGATAGCTTGCCTGCTCACCCAGCCCATCCCAGGCACGGCGGTATTGTTCGATCGCCTCCTGCTTCTTGCCCTGCAGGTTGAGCACGTCCCCCTTGCGATCGGCCACCATGGCGGCGAACTCCGGCGGAAAGGTGGATGACAACTGCGCCAAGGCCTGGTCGTAGGATTTTTCCTGCATCAGCACCGCCGCCAGCCGCAGACGGGCGAGCGCCACATAGCCGTCATCGCTCGCGTTGTCCGCGACCCAGGTCAGGGCCGCCTGGGCTTCTTTCCAGCGCCCGGCATTGGCATATTCCTGCGCGGCCAGGAGCCCGGCCTGCCCCGCCTGCGCGGTACGCGGATAGTCCTTGCGCAGATCACCAAAAATCTGCTGCACGCGATCGAGGTCCTTGGCTTGCGCCGCGACTTCGACCGCGTCCATCATCGCCACCGCCTGCTGCGCCTGACGGCCCTGCCAGTAACGGTAGCCGTTCCAGGACGCAAAGCCGCCCATGACGACAATGACGGTCCAGGTGATGAGCGTGCCCCAGGTGTCCCAGAAATGCTTGAACTGGGCGATCTGTTCCTGTTCTTCGAGGTCGAAATGGTGTGCCATCGTTCGGTCTTTCTTTCAGCGCGCGGATTGTAGGCTGGCCGCCAGGGCGGCGATGTCGGCCAGCGGGACCTGTTTTTGCTCGCCTGCTTCACGCAGGGGTTTGACGGACACCATTCCGGCATGCATTTCATCCGCTCCGAAAACAAGAGCGTACCGCGCACCACTGCCATCGGCTTTCTTGAATTGCGTCTTGATGCTGCCCAACCCCTGCGCCTGGGCCGCGCCGCTGTGCATCTGCACCGCCACGCCGCGCAGGCGCAGCTGCTGCAGCAGCGCCATCACGGCGGGCAGGAAGGCCGCATCGGCCACCACGGCGTAGGCGTCGGGTACGGCGGCCGGGGCCTGGCGCTGCTGCTCCTTGAGCAGTTCGAGCACGCGCTCCACGCCCAACGCCCAGCCCACGGCGGGCGCGGGTTTGCCGCCCATTTCCTCGATCAGGTAGTCGTAGCGGCCACCGCCGCAGATCGTGCCCTGCGCGCCGAGCTGGTCGGTGACGAACTCGAACACCGTGAGGTTGTAATAGTCCATGCCGCGCACCAGGCGTGGATTGATGCGCCACGCCACCCCGGCCGCATCGAGAATGGATTGCACGGTCTGCAGGTGCTGGCGCGAGGCGTCGCCCAGGTAATCCATGAGCCGGGGGGCCGACTCGACCACGGCCTGCATGGCCGGGTTCTTGGTGTCGAGGATGCGCAGCGGGTTGGTGTACAGGCGCCGCTGTGCATCTTCATCGAGCAGCTCGCGGTGCTGCTCGAAATGAGTGATCAGTGCCGCGCGGTGCGCCTTGCGCTCCTCGGGCTGGCCCAGGCTGTTGAGCTCCAGCCGCACGTCCTGCAGGCCCAGCTCGGCCCAGAGCGCCTGCGCCAGCAGGATGATCTCCGCGTCCATCTCGGCGCCGGGAAAACCCAGCGCCTCGGCGCCGATCTGGTGAAACTGGCGGTAGCGCCCGCGCTGGGGGCGCTCGTGGCGGAACATCGGGCCCATGTAGTACAGGCGCTTGCCACCGTCGTGCAGCAGCGAATGCTCGACCACCGCGCGCACCACGCCGGCGGTCGCTTCGGGGCGCAGCGTGAGCTGCTCGCCGTTGAGCCGGTCCTCGAAGGAGTACATCTCCTTCTCGACGATGTCGGTCACCTGCCCCAGCCCGCGCACGAAGAGCGCCGTCGGCTCGACGATGGGCGTGCGGATGGCGCGGTAGGCGTAGCGCTGCATCAGCGAGCGCACCACGGACTCCAGCCACTCCCAGCGGGCGGAGTCCGGCGGCAGGATGTCGTTCATGCCCTTGATGGCGGCCAGTCTTTGCATGGTGTCGGAAATTTATATAAAAACAGGCTCAAGCGCTTGTCCATCAAGCGCCAATAGCTCACTTTTCCATGAAAACGAACGCGTCAGGCCGCGCCCGCCGCCAGCCCGTAGCGGCGCTCCACATAGTCCTGCACGAGCTGCTGGAACTCCGTCGCGATGTGTTCACCGCGCAAGGTGGTCGCCTTCTGTCCATCGATGTACACAGGTGCCGCGGGCGCCTCGCCCGTGCCCGGCAGACTGATGCCGATGTCCGCGTGCTTGCTCTCGCCCGGCCCGTTGACGATGCAGCCCATCACCGCCACGCGCAGCTTTTCCACGCCGGGGTAGCGCGTGCGCCACAGCGGCATCTGCTCGCGCAGGTAGTCGTCGATCTGCTTGGCCAGCTCCTGGAAGGTGGTGCTGGTGGTGCGCCCGCACCCAGGGCAGGCGGTGACGCTGGGCGCAAACGCGCGCAGGCCGAGCGACTGCAGGATCTCGGTGGCCACCAGCACCTCCTGCGTGCGCGATTCGCCCGGCTTGGGCGTGAGCGAGACGCGGATGGTGTCGCCTATGCCCTCCTGCAGCAGCATGGCCATGGCCGCGGTCGAGGCAACGATGCCCTTGGCGCCCATGCCGGCTTCCGTCAGGCCCAGGTGCAGGGCATAGTCGCAGCGCTGCGCCAGCGCGCGGTACACCGCGATCAGATCCTGCACGCCGCTGACCTTGCACGAAAGGATCACCTGATCGCCGTTCATGCCCAGCTCCTCGGCGCGCCGGGCCGACGAAAGAGCCGAGCGCACCAAGGCCTCGTACATCACCTGGCGTGCGTCCCAGGGCTGGGCGCGCGCGCCGTTCTCGTCCATCAGGCTGGTGAGCAGATCCTGGTCGAGGCTGCCCCAGTTCACGCCGATGCGCACGGGCTTGTCCCACTTCAGCGCCGCCTCGATCATTTGGGCGAACTGCTTGTCGTGCTTGTCGCCCTTGCCGACGTTGCCGGGGTTGATGCGGTACTTGGAGAGCGTGCGCGCGCACTCCGGGAAATCGGTGAGCAGCCGGTGCCCGTTGTAGTGGAAATCACCCACCAGCGGGACGAATTCGCCCATCCGGTCCAGGCGCTCGCGGATCTCGGGGACGGCCGCCGCCGCCTCGGGTGTGTTGACCGTGATGCGCACGAACTCGGAGCCGGCCAGCGCGAGCTGGCGAACCTGGATCACCGTCGCCTTGGCGTCGGCGGTATCGGTGTTGGTCATGGACTGCACGCGCACCGGTGCGTCGCCACCCACTGTGACCACCTTGTCGCCCCAAACCACGCGCGCCTGGCGCGAGTGGCGCGGTGCCGGCGCCACCATGGGAATCGCTGCGCCTGCTTCAGACATCTGCATTTACTTCACCTCAAACCGTGCGACGTTGCTGCGCGCGATGGCACTCAAATCCATGGGTTGACCCCGCACGGTCACATCGGCCGCATCCGCGCGCCCGACCACGACGGACCAGGGACCACTGCCTTGCAGCGCATAGCGCTCACCCTTGTGCAAGGTGCGCTCGGCCAACACCGCGCCCTTGGCGTCGCGTACCTGCACCCAGGTCTGTTCGCGCGCCTGTATGACCAACGCATCGGCTACCGTGGCGGCCGGCGCATTCAACCCGGGCTCGGCCGGGGGTTCTTCCAACTTGGTTGCGGCTACCGTGTCCGGTGGCGCCGCCATCGGTGCCGAGGGGCTGTTGCCCGGTGCGGGGCCAGTGGCGGCAAGCGGCAGCACCACGGGGGCTGGCTCGCGGGCCGGAGCCGGGGCCGACTCGGTCGCCTGCGCAGGCGCCGGCTCGGTCGCGACCTGCGGCGGCACCGAGGCGGCGTTGTCGGTACGCGGCACGAACGCAATCACCAGCGCGGCCGCCAGCAGCGCGATCACGGCAAACGCGGTCAGGCGCGACATCGGCAAGCCCAGTGCCCCGGCACCATCCGAGCGGCTCCCGGCCTCCTTGAACCGGGCGTTCAAACCCTGCTGATCCTTGAGCGCCACGGGCGCGCTCTGCGGCAGCAGGGCGAGCACCGGGCCCGCATCCATCTTGAGCACGCGGCAGACACTGGAGGCCAGCGCGCGCAGGAAGACGACGTCATTGAACGCGTCGTACCGATCCCCTTCCAGCGCCTGCAACTTGTGCAGCGGCACCTTGAGCGTGGCCGCCAGAGCCGCCAGGTGCAGGCCCGCGTCCTCGCGCCGGGCGGCGAGCAGGCGCCCCGCCGTCATGGGCGCGCCGGCGTCCGCCGCGAGCGCGGCCTGATCTTGCTGCGGCACGCCGGATTCGGGCTCACTCATCAAACGCTCCACGGCCCAGGGCCAAAGCCTCCTTGGACGAGGGGTAGCGCTTGTTCAACTGCTCGGCCAGCTGGCCCATGGCCTGCGTGTCCTTGAGTGCACGCTCGATCTTGATGCCCAGCCACAGCGATGCCGCATCGGAGTACTCGCCGTTGTTCACGCGGCGAATGTAGAACTGCGCCCGCTGGGCGTCACCCTGGGCAAAGATGACGGAGGCAAGATGCAGGCCCACGACCGGATTGCGCGCATCGAACTCATAGGCGTGCAGCAGGGCCTCATGCGCCAGCTTCAAATGTCCTGCGCGCTCGTAACACACCCCCTGGGCCGCCTGCGTCTTCACGCGCTCGGTGTAGCCCGGGGTGGCCAGCGCCTGCTTGAACAAGGCATCGGCCGCGTCATAGTCCTTCTGCTCGCAGCGCAGCCAGCCCAGGTTGTGCAGGATGTCCGGATCATTCGGCTTGAGCTCATGCGCACGGTCCAGATCCGACTGCGCCCTCGCCCATTCCCGCTGAGCCAGGTACACCAAGCCACGCAGATGCCAGGCTTCGGCATAGGTGGGGTCCGCCGCCACCGCCTGACGCGCCTCGTCCAGGGCCACATCGGTCCTGCCCGACTGCAGATAGCTGGCAGCCAGCTCCAGCCGGATATGCGCCCGCTTGCGGGCGTCGGTGCCCGCGCCCTTGTCCGATGCGGCCGCGGCCCCTGCATCGCCAGAAGCAGGCTGATGGGCACATCCCTGCAACGCAAGCAAAGAAGCCGCCAACAGCATGACCGCCAGCCAACTGCCCGCGCCGCGAAGCATCGAGTGCCATGAGACCATTGCCTGTTCCTCCTTCATGTTGGGGCCGCTCAATGCGCCACGCTCTCGCGCAGCTTGGCCATGCGTTCACTGGCGCGCGTGCGATCCTGCACCTCGCCCGCCAGTTGCCCGCAGGCTGCGTCGATATCGTCGCCACGCGTCTTGCGCACCGTCGTCACCACGCCGGCATCGAGCAGCACCTTGGCAAAAGCCGCGATCGCCGCATTGGGCGAACGGCGCAAACCGGACTGCGGGAAGGGATTGAACGGAATCAGGTTGAGCTTGCACGACAAGCCTGCCCAGCGCTTGTCGTTGATCAGTTCGACGAGCTGGCGCGCCTGCTCGGGCTGATCGTTCACGCCATCGAGCATGCAATATTCGAAGGTGATGAAATCGCGCGGCGCCACATCGAGATAGCGCCGGGCCGCGCCGAGCAGCTCGGCGATCGGATACTTGCGATTGAGCGGCACCAGCGTGTCGCGCAGCGCATCCGTGGGCGCATGCAGCGAAATCGCCAGCGCCACGGGGCAATCGCCCGCGAGACGGTCGATCATCGGCACCACGCCCGACGTGGACACGGTCACCCGCCGCCGCGACAGGCCATAGGCATGGTCGTCCAGCATGGTGCGCAGCGCCGGCACCAGCGCCGGGTAGTTGTGCATGGGCTCGCCCATGCCCATGAAGACCACGTTGGTGACAACGCGTTCGTCGGTGCCCAGGCGCTTGCGCAGCGCGTGCTCGGCCCACCAGAGCTGGCCGACGATCTCGCCTGCCGTCAGGTGCCGGCTGAAGCCCTGGTGCCCGGTGGAGCAGAAGCGGCAGCCCACCGCGCAGCCGGCCTGCGAAGAGACGCACAGCGTGCCGCGGTCGTCCTCGGGGATGTAGACGGTTTCGATCGCGTTGTTGCGGCCCACGTCGAACAGCCACTTGACCGTGCCATCCTGCGAGACATGTTCCTTGGCCACCGGCGGCGCCACGATGTAGGCGCAGTCCTTGAGCTTTTCACGAAAGGACTTGGCCAGATCCGTCATCTGGTCGAAATCCTGCACGCCGCGCTGGTGCATCCAGCGAAACAGCTGGGTCGCGCGAAACGGCTTTTCCCCAAGCTGGCCACAGAATGCGGCGAGCGCGTCGCGGTCCAGGTCGAGGAGATTGGTGATCATGACATTGCTCCCGCCGGGGCCTGACAGCGGACAGGCGCCCGGCGAAACGTGCTCATCAGCGAGCGTAAACGGACCAGCCCGGGAAGAAGAAGGCCACTTCCACGGCGGCGGTCTCGGCCGCGTCGGAGCCATGCACCGCGTTGGCATCGATGCTGTCGGCGAAATCGGCGCGGATGGTGCCGGGCGCGGCCTTCTTCGGGTCGGTGGCGCCCATGAGCTCGCGGTTCTTCAGGACGGCGTTCTCGCCTTCGAGCACCTGCACCATGACCGGGCCGGAGATCATGAAATCGACCAGATCCTTGAAGAAGGGGCGCTCCTTGTGCACGGCGTAGAACTGCTCGGCCTGCGCACGCGAGAGATGGATCATGCGGGCGGCGGCGATCTTCAGACCCGCGGCTTCAAAACGCGCATAGATCTGGCCGATCACATTCTTGGCGACGGCATCGGGTTTGATGATGGAGAGGGTACGTTCGAGGGCCATGGGGCTGTTCCTGTTCTGAATGAAATGAAGCGGGACTTGCAACAAGTGCAAAAAACAGTCGATTTTACGGTGTACGGTCAGGGCCGACGGCCACTCCGGCGCTGGCCGGGATTTTGCCGCTGGCGGCGCTGGCGTGCGAAGCTGTCGGCGCCGATGTAGCCCACCGAGGTCTTCATCGGGTCGGGCTGGGCACTGCCGCCCTGACGGGAATCGCGCCCCTGCTGCCCCTGTGCACCACGTCGGCCGTTTCTCTGCCCGCCACCACCGCCACCCTTGCGCTCGCCGCGGGCCGGTGCCCGATCAGGCAGACCCGCCGCCTGCGTCAGCGCGCGGATGTCGCGTTCGTCCAGCTCCATCCAGGTGCCGCGCTTGAGGCCGCGCGGCAGCACCATGGCGCCGTAGCGGATGCGGATGAGGCGGCTCACGGCATGGCCCACGGCTTCGATCATGCGGCGCACCTCGCGGTTGCGGCCCTCGGCAATCGTCACGCGGTACCAGCAATTGGCGCCTTCCCCCCCGCCGTCTTCGATGGTGCCGAATGCCGCCATACCGTCGTCGAGCGTGACGCCGTCGAGCAGTTGCTGCTTTTCCTCATTGCTCAAGGCCCCGAGCACGCGCACGGCATATTCGCGTTCCGTGCCGAAGCGAGGATGCATCAGCCGGTTGGCCAGATCGCCCGAATTGGTGAAGAGCAGCAAGCCCTCGGTATTCAGGTCGAGGCGCCCCACCGACTGCCACTTGCCCTGAGGCAGTCGCGGGAGTTTGCGAAACACCGTCGGGCGGTTTTCCGGGTCGTCCATCGTGACCACTTCTCCCGCGGGCTTGTGGTAGGCAAGCACGCGCGGCGCGGGCGGCTCGATGCGAAAGCGGATCGGCCTGCCGTTGACCTTGATCTGGTCGCCAAACTGCACCCGCTGACCGATGTGGGCCGGTTCGTTGTTGACCGAAATGCGCCCTTCCAAAATCAGTTGCTCCATCTCCAGGCGCGAGCCCATGCCCGCCTGCGCCAGCACCTTGTGCAGCTTGGGCGATTCGGGGCGCGGCTGCAGCACGCGCTTGGGCGCGGCGAGCTCGGGGTTTTCATCGTCCTGGTCGAGCTGTCCGGAGACGACATCCGCGAACCGGTATCCGGGCTCGCCGCCACCCGCTTCAACGACCGTCCCGGGCCGCCCTTCTCCCGGCGCGCCGCGCGGCCCCCGCCTGCGCCTGCCCAGCTGCGTGCGCCGCGCCGCGTGCTCCTGATCCTCAGGCGCGCGCCCATGGGCCGAAGCGTTGTCGACCGGACCTGCGTTCTGTTCGTCATTCATCATCATTTCCCGCGGTGGTTGGTGCACCCTCATCCAGATTCGGCCGCTCGTCGGCGGGCAGCGCCAGCGCCGCCTGCCGCTCATCACCTTCGAGCATGTCCGCCGCGCCGGCCTGCAGCTGCGGCAAATCGGCAATCGATTGCAGGCCAAGGTCATCGAGGAACTGCCGCGTGGTGGCAAAAAGCGCGGGCCGCCCCACCGTCTCGCGGTGTCCGATCACCTCGATCCAGCCCCGGTCTTCCAGCTGCTTGATGATCAGGCTGCCCACCACCACGCCACGGATGTCCTCGATGTCACCGCGCGTCACCGGCTGGCGGTGCGCAATGATGGCCAGCGTTTCCAGCGTCGCACGGCTGTAGCGCGCGGGCTTCTCGGGCACGAGGCGATCGAGCCAGATGCGCATCTCGGGGCGGCTCTGGAACCGCCAGCCGGACGCCACCTGCACCAGCTGCACCCCGCGCTGCGCCCAGTCCGCCTGCAGCTCTTCCAGCAGGAACTTGATGGTATCGGCGCCCACCGCCTCGTCGAACAGCGCGCGCAGATCACGCAGCGCCAAGGGCTGCTGCGAGCAGATCAACGCGGTCTCCAGGACCTTCTTGGCTTCCACCGTGTTCATGGTCTGACGCCCTGGACAGACACGCCACGCGTGTGACCCTGCCTGTCAAAGCGACGCTAATGCGGATTTGTGGGTGCGCGGCCCGAACCAGGGAGCCGCATGAACGCGCGCAAGGAGCAACCCCGCTGCGCTGGGGCCAGCGTCGCAAAATACCAGCGCGACGCAAACTTACGGCTCATTGTAGTCCAAGCCCAGCACGTCAAGCGCATGGCGCAGATCCTGCGGCAGCGGCGCGCTCCAGCGCATGAGCACGCCAGTGACAGGGTGCGCCAGGGCCAGGGAAAAGGCATGCAGGGCCTGGCGCTGCATGTCCGCCGCGGGCGCGCCACCGTACAACGCATCAGCCACCAGAGGGTGTCCGATGGACGCCATGTGCACGCGGATCTGGTGCGTGCGCCCCGTGTGCAGGCTGCAGCGCACCAGGCTGAGCCGGCCGTCGGTCGCCAGGCCTTCCATGTCGGTGCGCGCGGTCTTGCCCGGGCGCAGCGCCAGATCCACCACCGCCATGCGCAGGCGATTGCGCGGATCGCGCCCGATGGGCGCGTCCACGCTTTGCCGCGCGCCCGGCAACCAGCGCCCCCAGGCCAGGGCCAGATAACGCCGGCTGACTTCGTGGGCGGAAATGGCTCGCGTCAGCGCATCCATGGCCGCGCGGGTGCGCGCCACCACCATCAGACCGCTCGTGTCCTTGTCCAGCCGGTGCACGATGCCCGCGCGCGGCAGCTGTGCCGCGCCCGCGTCACGCCCGAGCAGGCCATTGAGCAGCGTACCGCTCCAGTGTCCGGCCGCGGGATGCACGACGAGCCCGGCGGGCTTGTTGATCACCAGCAGATGCTCGTCTTCATGCACCACATCGATAGGTATCGGCTCGGGGTGGAATGCCTGGCTCTGCTCGGTGGGGCGCATCTGCACCCGCAGCAGATCACCGGCGCGTACCTTGTGCGCGGGCTTGACGCCGACGCGGCCATCGAGCTGCACGGCCCCCTGCTCCAGCAGCTGCTGCAGGTAACTGCGCGAGAACTCGGGCACCAGCAGGGCAAGCGTCTTGTCCAGGCGCAGCCCGTGCTCGCTGACCGAGATGGTGAGGTCGCGCTGCTCGCACTCCGCCGCGTCAGGCTGCGGCTCGCCACTCTCGCCTTGCGGCGCGGGCGCGGCCATCAGCGTGCGGGCAGGTAGCGCAGCGGATCGACCGGTTTGCCTTCGCGGCGCACTTCAAAATGCAGTTTCACGTGGTCCGCATCGCTGCTGCCCATCTCGGCGATCTTCTGGCCCCGATGCACGGTCTGATCTTCCTTGACCAGCAGCTTCTGGTTGTGCGCGTAGGCCGTCAGATAGGTCTTGTTGTGCTGCACGATCAGCAGGTTGCCATAACCGCGCAGGCCCGCCCCGGCGTAGACCACCCGGCCGTCCCCGGCAGCCAGCACCGGGTCTCCGGCCTTGCCACCGATGTCCAGGCCCTTGTTGCGCGCCTCGTCGAACCGGGCCTCCACCTTGCCGGAAGCCGGCCAGGCCAGTTGAATGTCGCCAGGGGCTGCCGCAGGCGCCGCCGGTGCCGCCGCGGGGGCCGCGAGCGCCGGGGCAGCAGCCGCTGCCGCGGACCCGTTCACCGCCGCAGCACTGCTGGCCACCGGCCTCGTCACCACACCCTTGTCCGACGCGACCGTCGCCGCCGCCGTGGCGGCATCGGGTGGCGCCACGCGCAGCACCTGCCCCACTTCGATGACGTTCGGGTTTGCAAGCTGGTTCCAGCGCACAAGGTCCTTCCACGCCTGTCCGTGATCGAGGCCGATGCGAATCAGCGTGTCGCCGGGCTTGACCGTGTAATACCCCGGCTTGCCCGCGTTCTCCGCCCCGGGGAGCGGCTTGGCGGGCACGGTGGTCGGGGCCACGGATTCGGCACCGCCCAGGGCCGACGTGCCGCGGCTCTCCACAGGTGCCTGATTGACCGGTGTGCTGCACGCCGCGAGCAGCATCGCTGCCCCCAGAACACCCGTCCACAATCCCATCGACCTGATTTGCCTCATACCTCAGCCTGCGTTCGTTGAATCACGCGATACCCGATTTTAGGGGGACGAAGTGCACCGCCTCGAGCACGCTGTGCACGTAGCCCTGCGCGGTTCTGTCCACCACCTGCAAAGCCTGTGCGCCGTCCGCGCCGACGACGGGCGCCACCAGCCGCCCCCCGACGGCCAGCTGCTCGCACCATGCGCCCGGCAGCTGCTGACCGCCAGCGGCGGCGATGATGCCCGCGTAGGGTGCCCCCGCAGCATAGCCGAGCATGCCGTCGCCCAGGATCAGGTGCACGTTCGCAAGCCGCAAGGGGCGCAGCCGCTCGCGCGCGCGCTCGTGCATGGCCCGCAGACGCTCTATGGAGTAGACCTCGCGCACCAACAGCGAGAGCACGGCTGCCTGGTAGCCGCAGCCGGTACCGATCTCCAGCACGCGCGCGAGCCGGCCTCCGGACTGCACGCAAGGCGCGCCCAGCAGCAGCTCGATCATGCGCGCCACCACGGCGGGCTTGGAAATGGTCTGCCCCCAGCCAATGGGCAGGCTGGTCTCTTCATAGGCCTGGGTGACCAGTGCCGTGTCCACGAAGTGGTGGCGCGGCACCGTCCCCATGGCCTGCAGCACGTCCGTGCGCGCAATGCCCGCCTGCGCCAGGCGCTGCGTCATGCGCTGGCGCACGGCGGCCGAATCCAGCCCCAGGCCCTGGGGCACCGGCGTCGGCGCCTGCGGCGCGCGCGTCGGCACGGGAGCGGCCAACGCAGGACCCGTGCCTGTCCTGAGCCCGCCCACCCGCGCCGGAAACCCCGGCCTGCGCGACGGATTCATGCGGTCTGCCCCGCCATCGCCAGCCGCGCCATGGTCTGCGCCCAGTAGCCGAGGTTCTGGTGATCGGTCAGATCCACCTGCAGCGGCGTGACGGACACGTGCCCCTGCGCCGTCGCATGGAAATCCGTGCCTTCGCTTGCGTCCCGGGCCGCGCCGGCCGCGCCGATCCAATACATGGTCTCGCCGCGCGGGTTCTCCTGCCGGATGGCGCTTTGCGCCGCATGGCGACGCCCGAGGCGGCAGAGCTTGGCCGGTCGCAGCGCCTCGAGCGGCAGATTCGGAATGTTGACGTTGAGCAGCCATGCGGCGGTGCCGACGAAATGCTGTTCCTTCATCTGCGCCACCAGCGTGGCAACCGTAACCGCGGCCGCGTCCAGCTCCTGCCAGCCCTTGTCGACCTGCGAGACGGCGATCGACGGGATGCCGAAGAGATAGCCTTCCATGGCCGCGCCCACGGTGCCTGAGTAGAGCGTGTCGTCGCCCATGTTGGCACCGTTGTTGATGCCCGAAATCACCAGGTCGGGGTGTTCGCCGAGCAGCCCCGTGAGCGCGATGTGCACGCAGTCGGCCGGCGTGCCGTTCACATAGCGGAAGCCGTTGGGGGCCGTATGCACGTACAGCGGCGCGTTGAGCGTCAGCGCGTTGGATTTGGCGCTGTTGTTGTGCTCGGGCGCGACCACCTGCACCTCGGCGATCGGCGACAGCGCCGCATGCAGCGCCACCAGGCCGGGGGCCTGATAGCCGTCGTCGTTGCACAAAAGGATACGCATTGTTGCTTGCAAGGGAAGGCTGGCATTGTAGGGGCGCGCGCCCGATCGTGGCCGCCCGTCGCGCGAGGGACAAACGGGGCGCGACCGCACTTCCATAATGGTCGGCCCAGACCACAGGAAGGAGACACGATGCACGCCTGGCTTTGCAGCAACCCCACCGGGGTCGATGCGCTCGCATGGACCGAGCTGCCCACGCCCGAACCCGGCCCCGGCGAGGTGCTGATCGGCATCCGCGCGGCCAGCCTGAACTTTCCCGACCTGCTGATCGTGCAGAACAAATACCAGTTCAAGCCGCCGCTGCCCTTCGTGCCGGGCTCGGAATACGCGGGCGTGGTCAGCGCCGTGGGCGAGGGGGTGAAACACCTGCGCATCGGACAGCACGTGGCCTGCCTGTCGGGCACGGGCGGCTTCGGCACGCACACCATCGCGTCCGCCGCGCTGTGCATGCCGCTGCCCGAGGGCTTCGCGTTCACGGACGCGGCGGCCTTCATCATGACCTACGCCACCTCGCACCACGCGCTGATCGATCGCGCGGCGCTGCGGGCGGGCGAGACGGTGCTGGTACTGGGCGCGGCCGGCGGCGTGGGCACGGCGGCGATCCAGATCGCCAAGGCGGCCGGCGCACGCGTGATCGCCGCCGCATCGACGCAGGAAAAGTGCGACGTCTGCCGCGCGCAGGGGGCCGATGCCACCATCAACTACCGCACGCAGGACCTGCGCGCCGCGCTCAAGGAGCTGACCGGCGGCAAAGGGCCGGACGTGGTCTACGACCCCGTGGGCGGCGAGTTCACCGAGGCGGCGTTTCGCTCCATCGCATGGCGCGGGCGTTACCTGGTGATCGGGTTCGCGGCCGGCCCGATTCCCAGCCTGCCGATGAATCTGCCGCTGCTCAAGGGCGCGTCCATCGTCGGCGTGTTCTGGGGCGAATTCGCCAAGCGCGAGCCGCAGGCCAACGCCGCGATGCTGGCGACGCTGGCGCAGGGGTACGCCAGCGGCAGGATCAAGCCGGTGATCGACCGCGTGCTGCCCATGAGCGAGCTGCCCGCCGCCTACGCGCAAATGGCGGCGCGCGACGTCAAGGGCAAGCTGGTGCTGGTGAATGCCGCCTGAGCGCGACGGGCGACAATCGCGGCAAACGCGACTCGTCTATCAGCGCCCGCCATGGCCAACAAACCCGCCTCCGAATACGCCCGCGAAACCTTCAAGCAGCTGGCCGCGCGGCGGCTGCAGCCCACGCCGGACAACTACCTGGCGATCTACGATGAAATCTCGGGCCAGATCAGCCAGCCGGCCTTCCCGGAAATCCGCCTGCGCCAGATCGCGCGCATCCTGCCGGGGCAGACGGCCGAGCAGCGGCGCCTGCTCGAGCAGCTGAACGCGGCGATCGACGGCAGGGACTGGACGGCGCTGCAAAGCACGCTGGTCGGATACGCCACGCTCGGCCTGTCCCCGGTGTCGACCACCGTCGCCGACAAGCCGGCCGACAGGGACACGCTCGACACCGTCTTTGCCGAGCATCTCGCGCGCATGGTGGACAACGTGGTCGCCGCCATGGGCGAGGACGATGCCCGCGTGCGCGAGCTCGGGCAGGAGCTGATCGCCTGGCTCAGGCAACCCATGCCGGCGCTGCCCGAATCCGAAAAGCTCCTGTCCAATTTCAGCTACCGGCTCTCGTTTGCCGCCGAGGACCAGGCCGCGATTCGCGCCGCCCTGCTCACCCTGCTGCACATGGTGTTCGAGAACGTGGCCGTGCTCAGCCAGGACGACGCCTGGCTGCAGGGCCAGGCGCAGGCGCTGCGCGACGCGGCGGTGCCGCCGCTGACGCTGCGGCGGCTGGACGACGTGCAGCAGCGCCTGAAGGACGTGATCTTCAAGCAATCCGAATCGAAGGAGCGCGCCGTCGAGGCCCAGCGGCAGATGCGCGAGCTGCTGGCCACCTTCATCGACCGGCTCGCGCAGATGGACGAGAGCAGCGCCGCCTACCACGGCCAGCTCACGCAATGCGCCGAGCGCATCGGCCAGGTGCGCGATCTGAAGGAGCTCAAGCCCGTGCTGCAGGAGGTCTTGGCCGCCACGCAGGCCATGACGCAAAAGAGCAGCGCCATGCGCCACGAGCTGCACGAGCTGCGCCAGCGCGCCGACACGGCGAACGCCGAAATCGAGCGCCTGCGCCAGGCGCTGGAGCGCACCAGCGCCCAGGCACGGCACGACCCGCTGACCGGCACGCTCAACCGCAAGGGACTGGACGAGGCGCTCAGGCGCGAGATTTCAGGCAGCCAGCGCAGCGGCGCGCCGCTGTGCATGGCGCTGCTCGATCTGGACGATTTCAAGGTGCTCAACGACCGGCTGGGCCACACCACGGGCGACGCCGCGCTCGTGCACCTGACCGAGGTGGCGCGTGCCGCGATGCGCCCGCAGGACCAGCTGGCGCGCTATGGCGGCGAGGAATTCGTTCTGATTCTGCCCAACACCACGGTGGAGCAGGGCGTGCAGGCACTCAGGCGCCTGCAGCGTGAGCTGAGCGCCCACTACTTCCTGAGCAACGACGAGCATGTGCTCATGACCTTCAGCGCCGGGGTGACCCAGCTTGCGCCCGACGAGGAAAGCGCCGTCGCGCTGCAGCGCGCCGACCAGGCCATGTACCTGGCCAAGCGCGCGGGCAAGAACCGCGTCGTCGCCGCCTGAAAGGCCGAGGCAGCGCCTTGTACGGGTTTGCATTCAGCCGGATAACAAGGCGGAAAGCCGAAGACAGTGCCGTGGCACGGCAAGGCGAACCAACGAAGTTGGACGATTGAAGGCAAATCGGTATTACCGCCCGCCGCCGGTGATGTACTGCTCCATCTGCGCGATCACGAACTGCTGCTGCGAGATCACGTGCTTGACCAGGTCGCCGATGGAGACCAGGCCCACGATCCTTCCATCGTCGAGCACGGGCAGGTGACGCAGGCGGTTTTCCGTCATCAGCGCCATGCATTCCTCGGCAGTCTGCGTGGGATGCACGTAGCGCACGGCGCGCGTCATGATGTCGCTCACGGGCGTGTCGCCCGAGCTGCGCCTGAGCAGCGCCACCTTGCGGGCGTAGTCGCGCTCGGTGAAGATGCCGGCGAGCTTTTCGCCCTCCAGCACCACCACCGCGCCTATGCCCTGCTCGGCCATCAGGCGCAAGGCATCGAGCACCGTATCCGAGGGAGATACGTGAAAGACCAGGGCATTGCTCTTGGAGCGCAGTATCTCTGCAACCGTCGTCATGGCACACCTTCCTTTCTGGCGTCAACCCGCAAATCGCTGGCCTGATGTGAGCACAAGCGGGCGCGCGCGGCAATAGGGCTTCGCCCTCAGGAACAGAGCCGCGCCTCATGTCATTTCAAGCCCAAACAGCCTGCAAGCCAATACCCTCCAGCGCCATTCGCTATCACGCCAATAGCAAACCTGCAGGCACCGCATGAAGTGACTTTCTGCTACGCTGCTCGGCGCTCGTTCATGCTGGGAACGTGCCCAGCGCCCGCGGCGCGGCACGAAATGCCCCGGGGCATGAACGTCTGTTCAACCATGAGGACCTCACCGTGAAGCTCTACTACTCCGCCGGCGCCTGCTCGCTGGCCGCACATATTTCGCTCGAAGAAGCCGGGCTGAAGTACGAAGCCATCTCCGCTCCCACCAAGACCAAGGTGCTGCCCGACGGCTCGGACTATCGCAAAGTCAACCCGCTGGGCTACGTGCCCTACCTCGTGCTCGACGACGGCACCGGTCTGCGTGAATGCGCCATCGTCTGCCAGTACATCGCCGACCAGGCCCCGGACAGGAAGCTCATTCCCGCCTGCGGCACGATGGCACGCTACGAACTGCAGATGTGGATGCACTTCACCTCGACCGAGATCCACAAGAATTTCAGCCCGCTGTTCAATCCCTCCATGCCGAACGAGGCCAAGAAGTTCAGCACGGACAAGCTGACCGAGCGCCTGCGGTGGGTGGACGAGCAGCTCGCGGGCAAACAATACCTGATGGGCAATGATTTCACCGTGGCCGACGCCTATCTGTTCGTCGTGAGCGGCTGGGCCAAGCCCCTGCACCTGGACCTCTCGGCGCTGAAGAACCTCGCGGCCTGGCGCGAGCGCGTGGCCGCGCGCCCCGCGGTGCAACGCGCGATGAAGGCGGAAGGGCTCATCTGAGTGTTGGAAAAGCCTGGGGGCGCGGCATCGAGCGCAAAGCGCCGCGGCTTCCCAGGCAGGCTGGCCCGCCCGCTCAACGCTCGGCGACCAGACCTTGCGCCAGCGGCCGCTGGCGCCACGCCACCAGCGCACCCAGCCAGAGTGCGGCGGCCGAATAGATGAAACCGCGCGCCAGCCCCCCCGCGCCATCGGCGATCCAGCCCACCACCGTGGGGCCGACGATCTGGCCGAAGGCAAAGAGGATGGTGAAGGCGCTGATGCCCGCGGCCCACTGCGTCTCGGGCAGGTTGTGGCGCACGAAGGCCGTGGTCGACGCCACGAGCGAGAGAAACACCGCGCCAAACAACAATCCCGATGCCAGCACCACCGGCCACGCGCCCGTGAGCACCGGCAGCAGCGTGGCCACCCCCAGCAGCGCATTGAGCAGCGCCAGCGCGCCGCCGCCCCTGGCCTTGTCCAGCAGCCGCGCCCAGATGCGCGCCGACGCAATCACGGCCAGACCCAGCAGCGTGTAGAACACCGTGACGGCCGTGCCACTCGCGCCCTGATCACGCAGCAGCGCGATCACGAAGGTCATGTAGCCGATGTAGCCCACGCCGAAGAGCGTGTAGCCCGCGAGCATGGGCGCCATCGCCAGCCACGGCAATTTTTTGGTCAAATCTGCCTTTTTCACTTGTCCCGCCTGCGTGGACAGCTCTCTTTCGGGGAGCAAGCGCGCGGGCCAGAGCAGCACCAGCGTGGCCAGCACGCACAGCAGCGCCAGCCCCCACCAGGCCCAGCGCCAGCCATGCGGCGCGCTGCGCGCGGCCGCGAGCAGCAGCGGAATGGCCAGCGTGGACAGTGCGATGCCCGTGCCCACCCCGCCGTAATAGATGCCCAGCACCAGCCCCGCCTGGCGCGGCACGCGGCTGCCGATGCGCGCGGCCAGCAATCCACCCGAGATGAAGACATAGGCGCTGGCCACGCCCGCCAGAAAGCGCTGCAGCAGCAGCGGATGGGCCTCGATGAAAAAGCCCGAGAGTGCCATGAACACGCTGGCCAGTGCCGAGCCCCAGAGCAGCACCGCCGCCGTGCCCAGGCGGCGCATCAACAGCGGCGTCATCAACGCACCGGCGAGGTAGCCCGCCGCGTTGACCGTGTTCATGGCCCCTGCGAGCGTGTAGCTCCAGGCGAGGTCGTCGCGCATCACCGGCAGCAGCAAGGCATAGGCAAAACGCGTGATACCCAGGGAAATGGCGGCGCCCAGGGAAAGCGCAACCGCCAGGACAATGGGATGCGCCCGCGGGCGGGAAGCGTCGGAGGAATCAGGCATGGGCCGATTCTTGCAGCGGATCACGACCAGGTCCGGGCCAGCGCCGTGGCCGCCTGTCGCAAATGCGGCAGATGCTGCAGCGCCTGCGTGAGTGTCATGCGCGCCACCGGCGCCTGCAGCGCCACCGCGCAGCGCACCGCGCGGCTGTCCGCCAGGCGCACCGGCACGGCCACGCACACCAGGCCCTGCACGAATTCCTCCGCGTCGACCGCGTAGTCCTGGCGTGCGATGCCGTCGAGCTCCGCATCGAGCGCCTTGCGCTCGGTCAGCGTGGTGGGGGTGTAGCCGGTGAGCGGCAGGCTGCGCAGCATCTCGTCGCGCTTGCGCGGCGCCAGCGAAGCGAGAAACAGCTTGCCGCTGGCCGAGCAGTGCAGCGGCACGCGCGTGCCCGGGCGCAGCTCCATCTGCAGCGGGAAGGCCGACTCCACGCGGTCGAGGTAATGCACCTGCGCGCCCGAGAGCGCCGTCAGATTGCAGCTCTCACCCACCTGCGCCACCAGCTGGCGCAGCACGGCGTGGCGCACACCCTGCGGAATGCTCGCCGCCTGCACGCTGTCGGCCAGGCGCAGCAGGCGCGGCGCCAGCGTGTAGCGGTGACCGCCCGGTTCACGGTGCAGCAGCTCGGCCGCTTCCATCTGCTGCAGCAGGCGATGCACCGAAGGCTTGGGCCAGCCCAGCAGCTGCACCAGTTCGGCACCCGACAGAGCACGCGCCTCTCGCGCCATGGCCTCGAGCAGCTCGAACTGGCGCAGCAGCGGCCTGCTGACGGCGGATTCGTCACCCATATCTAAAAATCTCTATTTTCGAGACGTTTTGATATAAAAATAAGAGACTCATTCTATGGCGGCCTACATTCGATGACAAATCCCTCCCGCCACGGCCATGTCATCCCTCTTGCACAACGTCGTCGTCACCGGTGCCTGCGGCGGCCTGGGCCAGCAGCTGGCACGCCAGCTGCTGGCGCAAGGCTGCGCGGTGGCACTGGTGGGCCTGCAGCGCGAGGCACTGCAGCAGCTTGCGGCACTGGCGCCTGAGCGCACCGCCCTGTACACGCCCGACGTGGCCGACAGCACCGCGATGCAGGCCATGGCCACCGACTGGATGGCGCGCCACGGCCTGCCCGATCTGGTGATCGCCAACGCGGGCGTGGCCGGGGGTTTCGACACCGCGCAGGCGCCGGATCTGGCCGTGATGCGCCGCATGCTCGAGATCAATCTGCTGGGCGTAGCCACCACCTTCCAGCCGTTCCTGGCGGCGGCGGGCGCGCACCCTGCACGGCCACTCGCGCTCGTCGGCATGGCCAGCATCGCCGGCTGGCGCGGTCTGCCGGGCAATGGCGCCTACTGCGCCAGCAAGGCCGGGTTGATCGCCTACCTGCAGAGCCTGCGCGCCGAATGGCGCGGCACCCCGGTGCGCGTGCACACCGTGAGTCCCGGCTACCTGCGCACGCAGCTCACGGCCGGCAACCGCTTTGCCATGCCCGGCCTGCTCGAACCTGACGTGGCCGTGCGCCTGCTGCTCGCCGGTGTGACGGCTGGGCGCGAGCACATCGTGCTGCCCCGGCGCACCGGCTGGCTGGCGCGGCTGCTCGCCTGCCTGCCCGCGCGCTGGCACGACGCCCTGCTGCGGCGCCAGCCGCGCAAGCCGCGTGCCACCGAGGCGGGCGCAACACCGATTCCGGGCCTGAACGGCTCTTCCTCCGACTCCGACCCCTCGCATTGATGAACACGATGGCCACACAAGAACAGATCGCCCTGATCGGCGCCGGCCCCTCGGGCCTGGCAGGCGCACGCGCGATGCAAAAGGCCGGCGTGCCGTTTCAGGGCTTCGAAGCCTGGAGCGACGTGGGGGGCCTGTGGAACATCGAGAACCCGCGCTCCACGGTCTATGCATCGGCGCACCTGATCTCCAGCAAGACGACGACCGAGTTCAGCGAATTCCCCATGCCCGCGGGCACGCCGGACTACCCCGGCCACGCCGAGCTGCTCGCCTACTTTCGCGCCTACGCCGCGCATTTCGACCTGAAGCGCCACTTTCGCTTCGGCACGCGCGTACTCAAGGTCGAGCCGATGAGCGATGCAGCCGACACCCTCTGGCGCGTCACCATCCAAACGGAGGACGGCGCCGAGGAAACCGCGCTCTACAAGGGCGTGGTGATCGCCAATGGCACGCTGGCCGAGCCCAACATGCCTGCATTCGAGGGCCATTTCAGCGGCGAGCTGCTGCACACCAGCGCCTACAAGTCGCCGACGCAGTTCAGCGGCAAGCGCGTGCTCATCGTCGGCGCGGGCAATTCGGGTTGCGACATCGCGGTGGACGCGGTGCACTATGCCCAAAGCATCGACCTCTCCGTGCGCCGCGGCTATTACTTCGTGCCCAAGTACGTCTTCGGTATTCCGGCCGACACCGTGGGCGGCAAGCTCACGCTGCCCCCCTGGCTCAAGCAGAAGATCGACGGCACGGTGCTCAAGTGGTTCACGGGCGACCCGGTGCGCTTCGGCTTTCCCAGGCCCGCGTACAAGATGTACGAATCGCACCCGGTGGTCAATTCGCTCATCCTCTACCACCTGGGCCACGGCGACGCGCGCATTCGCGCCGACGTGGCGCGCCTCGATGGCGCCACGGTGCACTTCAGGGACGGCACGCAGGGCGAGTACGACATGCTGCTGGCGGCCACCGGCTACAAGCTGCACTACCCCTTCATCGACGACGCGCTGCTGAACTGGCAGGGCATGGCGCCGCGGCTGTACCTCAACATCTTCTCGCCGCGCTTCGAGCGCCTGGCCGTGCTGGGCATGGTGGAAGCCAGCGGCCTGGGCTGGCAGGGCCGCTACGAGCAGGCGGAACTCATCGCGCGCTATTTCAAGGCGCTGGGCGAGGGCAGCCCCGCCGCCGCCGCGCTGACGCAGGCCAAGGCCGGGCCGCCGCCCGACATGTCGGGCGGCTACCACTACCTCAAGCTCGAACGCATGGCCTACTACGTCAACAAGGACGTGTACCGGCGCACCGTGCGCCGCGCGGCCGAGGCGCTGGCCTGAAAAAGGCTGAAAGACCGGGAGAGAACCATGCTGCCCATCGACGAGATCCGGCTGAACTTCAACCCCGCGTCGCTCGCGCTGCTCAACTGGGTGCTGGCGGCGCTGATGTTCGGCATTGCGCTCGACACGCGCGTGGAGGACTTCCGCCGCGTGCTCAAGCTGCCGCTGGCCTTCGGCGTGGGCATCGCGGCGCAGTTTCTGGTGCTGCCGCTCATCACCTTCGTGCTCTCCATCGTCCTCGGGGTGGAGCCGAGCATCGCGCTCGGGATGATCCTCGTTGCGTGTTGCCCACCGGGCAACGTGAGCAACATCCTCACGCACCAGGCCAGGGGCAATGTGGCGCTGAGCGTGTCGATGACGGCCGTCTCCAACGCGCTCGCCATTGTGCTGATGCCGGTCAACTTCGCCTTCTGGGGCCACCTGCACCCCACGGCCGCGCCGCTGCTCAAGTCGATTGCGCTCAGCCCGCTGGAGATGACGCTGCACATCATCGCGATCATCGGCATCCCCTTCGTGCTCGGGATTGCCATCGCGCACCGCTGGCCCGCGCTCACGGCGCGCGTCAAGCGCCCCGTGGGCATCGTGAGTTTCCTCGTGCTGATCGGTTTCATCGTCGGCGCGATCGCGGGCAACTGGCGCTTCTTCATCGACTACACCGGCGAGGTGCTGCTAGCCGTGGCGCTGCACGACGCGCTGGCGCTGGCCACCGGCTACAGCTGCGCGCTGCTGTTTCGCGTGCCCGACTACGACCGGCGCGCCATCACCTTCGAGGTCGGCATCCGCAACGCGGGCCTGGGCCTGGTGCTGGTGTTCAGCTTCTTCGGCGGGCTCGGCGGCATGGCTGTCGTCGCGGGCGTCTGGGGTTTCTGGGACATCATCGCCGGGCTGCTGCTGGCCAGCCTCTGGGCGCGCCGGCCCGCGCGAACGCAAAACGCCACACCGAAGGTCACCTCATGAACCCCACCACCCCCGCCGCGCGCCGCGTGCTCGTCACCGGCGCCGACGGCTTCGTCGGCCGCAGCGTGATCGCGGCGCTGGCAAATCAGCTTGCCGACGGCACCATCACAGCCGTGTTCGCCTGCGACGTGCGCGCCGTGCCTGCCGAGCGCCAGCTCCCGGGCGTCCAATACGCGCAGATGGACGTGCGCGCCGCCAATCTTTCCGCGCAGTTCACCCGCATGGCGCCCGACACCGTGGTGCACCTGGCGTCCATCGTCACGCCCGGCAAGGGCATGACGCGCGAGTTCGAATATTCGGTGGACGTGCAGGGCTCGCGCAACGTTCTGGATGCCTGCCTGGCCAGCGGCGTGCGCCACATCGTCGTCTCCTCCAGCGGCGCGGCCTACGGCTACCACGCCGACAACGCCCCCTGGCTCACCGAGGACATGCCGCTGCGCGGCAACGAGGCCTTCGCCTACGCGCACCACAAGCGCCTGGTCGAGGAAATGCTGGCCGAGCACCGCCGCGTGCACCCCGAGCTGGCGCAGACCGTGCTGCGCATCGGCACCATCCTGGGCGAACGGGTGGACAACCAGATCACCGCGCTGTTCGAAAAACCCCGGCTGATTGCGATTCAGGGCAGCCCCAGCCCCTTTGTCTTCATCTGGGACGAGGACGTGACCGGCGCCATCATGCACGCGCTCTCAGGCCACGCCGTGCCCGGCTGCTACAACCTCGCGGGCGACGGCGCGCTCACCATCCACGAGATCGCGCGGCGCCTGGGCAAGCGCACCACCGACTTTCCCGCCGGCCTGCTCAAGGCGCTGCTGGCCATCGGCGCGTGGCTGCGCCTGAGCCGCTACGGCCCCGAGCAGCTGGACTTTCTGCGCTACCGTCCGGTGCTGCTCAACACCGCGCTCAAGGAGCGCTTCGGCTACACCCCCGCGCGCACCAGCAGCGAGGCCTTCGACGCCTTCGTCGCCGCACGCGCCGCGCAAGGCCACCCCGTCACCGCATGAGCGCCGCACCCCGTTTTTCGCGCGGCGACTGGGCGCGCGCCATCGCCGTCGTCGTCATCTGGGGGCTGAACTTCGTTGTGATGAAGCTCGGCCTGCACAGCCTGAGCCCCATGCTGCTGGGCGCGCTGCGCTTCTCGGCCGCGTCGCTGCCCTTGCTGCTCTTCGTGCGCCCGCCGCGCGGCCTGCCCTGGCGCTTCACGCTGGGCTACGGCCTGGCGCAGGGCGTGGGGCAGTTCGGGCTGCTGTTCCTGGGCCTGCGCCTGGGCATGACGGCGAGCATGGCCTCGGTGGTGATGCAGGTGCAGGTGTTCTTCACCCTCGCGGCCTCGCCCTGGCTCAGGGAGCGCGTGCGCCCCGCGCAGTGGCTGGGCCTGGCGGTGGCGATGGCGGGTCTGCTCATGATCGCCTCCTCGCATGGCGACGGGCCGGGGCAGATGACGCTGATCGGCTTCGTCCTCACCACAGGCGCCTCGGGCATGTGGGCCGCTTCCAACGTCATAACGCGCCGCGCAAGCCAGTTCTACGTTTACGAGCCTTTTCCCTTCATCGTCTGGAGCGGCGCGGTGGCCATCGTGCCGTTCTTCGCGCTCGCCGTCGGGCTCGACGGCACGCAGGCGGTGGCGCAGCAATTGCGCTCGCTCGACCTCACGGCCATCGCCGCCGTGCTCTACCTCGCGCTGCTCGCCACGCTGCTCGCCTACAGCCTGTGGACGCGCCTGCTGCAGCGCCACCCGGCGGGCGAGGTGGCGCCGTTCGCGCTGATGGTGCCCGTCGTCGGCCTGTGGGCGGGCGTGGTGCTGCTGGGCGAGCAGCCCAGCGGCCTGCAGTGGCTGGGCACGGCCGTGGTGCTGTTGGGACTGGTGGTCAATCAGGGGCGTGCGCCGGGGAGGCGCTGGCGGCGCGCGCGGGCGGCAGAATAATGAACTCCGTGCGCCGTGCCTGGCGCCGTGGCCATTGCCTCTGTAAAGAAGCATGAAGACCCGGCCGACGCCGCCCGGAGCGCGAGCAGATATGCGACATTCGCACATTCTGTTGCACAACGGCCGCGCAACACCTGCATCCACGTCCTGATCATTCCATGACATTCGCGCCACGCCGCCACCTCGCCAATCCAACGCCGCTTCAGCGCAAGCTCTTTTCTTCCCCTCGGTCAGCCGCCCGGTTCTGCTCACTGCTGGTCTGCACGCTGAGTCTCGTTGCGTGCGGGCCCAAGGCATCCGCGCCCGCCAAAGGCGGCGGCCCGGCCGAAGTCGGCGTGATCACGCTGCAGGCACAGGCGCACACCTTCACCACCGAGCTGCCGGGACGCACCAGCGCCTACCTCTCGGCCGAGGTGCGGCCGCAGGTGGGCGGCATCCTGCAAAAGCGCCTGTTCACCGAGGGCGCCGAGGTCAAGGCCGGGCAGGTGCTCTACCAGATCGACCCGGCGAGCCTGGAGGTGCAACTGGCCACGGCGCAGGCGCAACTGGCCAAGGCCCGGACGAACCAGAGCGCCGCGCAGGTGAACGCCGCGCGCAATGCCGAGCTGATCAAGGCCAGGGCCATCAGCCAGCAGCAATACGATGACGGCCAGACGCAGCTTGCGCAAAGCGAATCGGACATCGCCACGGCCCAGGCCGCCGTGCGCGCGGCCGAGCTGAACCTGGGCTACAGCCGCATCAAGGCGCCGATCAGCGGGCGCAGCGGCGCCTCCAGCGTCACGCCCGGCGCCCTGCTCACGGCCAGCCAGGCGCAGGCGCTGACCACCATCACGCAGCTTGACCCGCTGTACGTGGACATCACGCAATCGAGCACCGAGGTACTGCGCCTGAAAAAGCAGCTCGCCGATGGCCAGCTCACGCAGGACAAGAAAGGCGCGGCACGCATCACGCTGGTGCTCGATGACGGCAGCACCTACGCGCACGCAGGCACGCTGCAGTTCAGCGGCGTGCAGGTGAACCCCGCCACAGGCGCGATCACGCTGCGCGCCACCGTGCCCAATCCCGAGGGGCTGCTCATGCCCGGCATGTACGTGCGCGCGCGGCTGCAGGAGGGGGTGAGCGAGCGAGCGCTGCTCGCGCCGCAGCAGGCCGTGACGCGCGACCCCGCGGGCGTGGCGCGCGTGCTCGTGGTCAAGGACGACGACACGCTGGAAAACCGCCGCATCGTGACCGGCGCGGCCGTGGGCAACCGCTGGGAGGTGCTCGCTGGCCTCGCGGCCGGCGAGCGCATCCTCGTCGATGGCTCGCAGCGCGTGAAGGCCGGCGACAAGGTCAAACCCGTGCCGGTGCAGCCCGGGGCGGCCGAGCCCACGCAGCAATCCGACGCCAAGCCCTGAGAGGCCGCAGCACCATGGCGCAGTTTTTCATCAGCCGCCCGGTTTTTGCCTGGGTGATCGCGATCATGATCATGCTCGCGGGGGCGTTCTCCATCGCCACGCTGCCGCTGGAGATGTACCCCGAGATCGCGCCGCCACGCGTGACCATCAACACCACCTACACCGGCGCCTCGGCCGAAACGGTGGAGAACTCGGTCACGCAGATCATCGAGCAGCAGCTCAAGGGCCTGGACAACCTGCTGTACATGCAATCGACAAGCGACTCGGCGGGCCGCTCGCGCACCACACTCACCTTCGCGCCCGGCGCCAACATCGACGTGGCGCAGGTGCAGGCGCAGAACAAGATGCAGGGCGCGATGAACCGCCTGCCCGACGCGGTCAAGAGCCGGGGCCTGTTCATCAACAAGGGCGGGCAGGACTTTCTCGTCACCTACGTCTTCACCTCGCCCGATCCGAACGTGACGCAGGTCACCATCGGCGACTACCTCAACAGCAACGTGGTGGACGTGCTCGCGCGCATCGACGGCGTGGGCGACATCTTCGTCTTCGGCACGCCCTACGCGATGCGCATCTGGATGAACCCGGCGCTGATGGAGAAGTACGCGCTGATGCCGTCCGACCTGGTCGCCGCGCTGAACGCGCAGAACGCCCAGGTCTCGGCCGGGCAGCTGGGCGCGCTGCCCGCGGTCAAGGACCAGATGCTCAACGCCACCGTCACGGCGCGCACCAAGCTGCAAACCGTGCAGCAGTTCGAGGACATCGTGCTCAAGGCGCTGCCCGACGGATCGCTCGTCACCATGGCCGACGTGGCGCGCGTGGCTCTGGAGGCCGACAACTACACCGTGCGATCGGTGCTCGACGGGCAGCCCGGCGCGGGCCTGGGGATCATCCTGGCCGATGGCGCCAATGCGACCAAGGTGGCCGACGACGTGGCGAAAAAGCTGGCCGAGCTCGCACCCTATTTTCCCGACGGCATCACCGGCTTCGTCAGTTCCGATTCCACGCCCTTCGTGCGCGCCTCGATCAAGGAAGTGGTCAAGACCCTGGCCGAGGCGATGCTGCTGGTGGCGCTGGTGATGTTCGTCTTCCTGCAGAACTGGCGCGCCACCTTCATTCCGATGATCTCGGTGCCCGTGGTGCTGCTGGGCACGCTGGGCGCGCTCAACGCCATGGGCTACTCGATCAACATGCTCACGATGTTCGCCATGGTGCTGGCGATCGGCCTGCTGGTGGACGACGCGATCGTGGTCATCGAGAACGTCGAGCGCGTGATGAACGAGCAGGGTCTTTCGCCGAAGGAAGCCACGCGCGAATCGATGCGCGAGATCACGCCGGCGCTGATCGGCATCGGCCTCACGCTCGCCGCCGTGTTCGTGCCCATGGCCTTCTTCCCGGGCTCGGTGGGCGTGATCTACCGGCAGTTTTCCATCACCATCGTCGCGGCGATGGGGCTGTCGGTCTTCATCGCGCTCACGCTCACGCCGGCCCTGTGCGCCAGCCTGCTCAAGCCCATGGCGCACAGCCAGCCCGGCCACGCGCCCCGGCGCGGGCTGCTGGGCGTGGCCGACCGGTTCTTCCAGTGGTTCAACCGCCATTTCGACGCCGGCGCCAACCGCTACCAGAGCAGTGTGGCGCGCCTGCTCAAGCGCTCGCTGCGCACGATGGTGCTGTTTGCCGTGGTGCTCGCGGCCGTGGCATGGATGTTCCATCGCCTGCCCACGTCCTTCCTGCCCAATGAAGACCAGGGCTTCATCCGCGTGAACGTCACGCTGCCCTCGGGCGCCACCGACGCGCGCCTGCAGGCGGTGATGGACGACATCCGGCTGTACTTCAAGGACAAGCCCGAGATCTTCAGCACCAACGCGATCTACGGCTTCAACGGCAACCAGAGCTCGGGCAGCATGTTCGTGCGCCTCACGAGCTGGGACAAGCGGCCGCTGGCCAGCCAGTCGGCCGAGGCGATCGCGCGCAAGGCCAACCAGGACCTGCGCCGCATCCGCGACGCGCGCATCTTCGCCGTCATGCCGCCGCCCGTGCGCGGCCTGGGCGCGAGCGCGGGCATCAACTTCATCCTCAAGGACCTCAACGGCCTGGGACACGAGGCGCTGATGAAGGCCAAGGACGACATGATCGCCGCGGCGCGTCAGGAGCCGGCGCTGGCGAACATGCGCACCACGGGTTTCGACGACACCTCCGAGCTGGAAGTGGCGGTGGACGACCGCAAGGCCGCGGCGCTGGGCCTGGCCGTGGCCGACATCAACAGCACGCTCTCCAGCGCCATGGGAGGCACCTACGTCAACGACTTCATCAACCAGGGGCGGGTCAAGCGCGTCTACATCCAGGGCGACGCGCCCGAACGCATGCTGCCGCAGGACATCGCCAAGTGGAGCGTGCGCAACAGGAATGGCGAGATGGTGCGTTTCGGCAGTTTCTCCAGCACGCGCTGGAGCAGCGGCTCGCCCCAGCTCATGCGCTACAACGGCAGCCCGGCGATGGAGATGGAGGCCAACACCGCCGAGGGCGCGAGCTCGGGCGACGCCATGGCCGCGGTCGAGCGCATCATGCAGACCCTGCCGCAGGGCATAGGCATCGAATGGACCGGCGCCTCGCTGCAGGAGCGCCAGTCGGGCTCGCAGGCGCCGCTGCTGTACGCCGTCTCCATCCTCTTCGTCTTCCTGTGCCTGGCGGCGCTGTACGAGAGCTGGAGCGTGCCCGCCTCGGTCATGCTGGCGGTGCCGCTGGGCGTGATCGGCGCGCTCATCGCCACCTACGGGCGGGGGCTGGCCAACGACGTGTACTTCCAGGTGGGGCTGCTCACCACCGTGGGGCTGGCGTCGAAGAACGCCATCCTGATCGTCGAGTTCGCCATGCAGCTGCAGCAGCGCGGCCAGAACCTTATCGACGCCACCGTACATGCGGTGCGCCTGCGCCTGCGCCCGATTCTCATGACCTCGCTGGCCTTCGGCTTCGGCGTGCTGCCGCTGGCGCTGGGCACCGGCGCGGGCGCGGCCGGGCGCAACGCCATCGGCACCGCCGTGCTCGGCGGCATGGTGTTTTCCACCGTCCTCGGCATCTTCTTCGTGCCGGTGTTCTTTCTCATCGTGCGCCAACTCTTCGTGCGCGGGCACAGGCATGACGCGGAACATGCGACCCCAGCAGCCGACTGAACTATTATTTCAGTAGCTATTAGCGCTTGACCATCAAGCGTCATAGCCCTATCTCTCTTAATTTTTTGCCACGGACATGACCACCGCTCACTTCGACGCCGTGATCCTCGGCGCAGGTGCCGCGGGGTTGCACTGCGCCGCGCTGGCCGGCCAGCGCGGGCGCAAGGTGCTCGTCATCGACCACGCGCCCAGGGTGGCCGAGAAGATCCGCATCTCGGGCGGCGGACGCTGCAACTTCACCAACCGCCAGCTCGACCCGCGCGCGCCGCAACAGCACTTCCTGGGCGCCAACCCGTCGTTCTGCCGCTCCGCCCTCTCGCGCTACACGCCGGGGGACTTCATCGCGCTCGTGCAGCGCCACGGCATCGCCTTTCACGAAAAGCACAAGGGCCAGCTCTTTTGCGACGGCGCCAGTGAAGCGATCATCTCCATGCTGCTCGCCGAATGCGCCGACGGCCGCGTCGAGCGCTGGCAGCCGTGCAGCGTCGGCGCCATCGCGCATGCCGATGGCGCCTACCGCATCGAAACCGCGCGCGGCACGGTGACGGCCAGCCGCCTCGTCGTCGCCACCGGCGGGCTGTCCATCCCCAAGATCGGCGCGAGCGACCTGGGCTACCGCATCGCGCGGCAGTTCGGCATCCCGCTCGTGGCGCCGCGCCCGGCACTCGTGCCGCTCACCTTCGACGCGGCCCAATGGCAGCCCTGGGCCGCGCTCTCGGGCGTGTCGCTGCCCGTGCGGATCGCCACGGGCCAGGGCAAGAAACGCATGGCCTTCCACGAAGACCTGCTGTTCACCCACCGCGGGCTCTCCGGCCCCGCCATCCTGCAGATCTCCAGTTACTGGCAGCCGGGCGAGGCGCTGTCCATCCACCTGGCACCCGAGATCCCGTTGCACGCGGCGCTGCTGCAGGCCAAGACCGATTCGAAGAAGCAGATCGCCAGGCTCCTCGCTCAATGGCTGCCCGCGCGCCTGGCCGAGGCCTGGTCGGCCGAACGCACCGAGTGGCAACGCCCGGTGAACGAAGCGAGCGACAAGGCTCTTGCGCAGCTGGCCGACCGGCTCGGCGACTGGCAGCTCACCCCCAGCGGCACCGAAGGTTACAAAAAGGCCGAGGTGACGCTGGGCGGCGTCGACACCCGCGCGCTCTCGCAGCAGACCCTGGAGGCCACCGGCCAGCGGGGCCTGCACTTCATCGGTGAAGTCGTGGACATCACCGGCTGGCTGGGCGGCTACAACTTCCAATGGGCCTGGGCCAGTGCCCATGCCTGCGCGCAGGCGCTGTAAAGCTCAGGCGATCCCTTTCTGAATCCATTTGAATGCAATGGATTCTCATTTATAATTGCGTTAACTGAACTTTGCATGTTCTCGTCATGATCGTCTGTGTCTGCCGCCGCATTTCGGAGCGTGAGATCGCGCGTCACGCGCGTGCCGGCCTGAGTTTTGACGAAATCCAGCTGGAACTGGGCGTGGCGACGCAATGCGGATGCTGCGAACAGACGGCCCGCGCGGTCGCCGCGCAATGCGACGCCTCCAACCCCGTGGCGGCGCTGCACAATACGCTGGATGCGCCGGGAGCGCACGCCACGGCGTTGCACTGAGCCCCGCGGCGGGACCGGGATACGCCTTGCCAGCGCCGCTGGCAAGCGTGCCATGCAAGTCAGCCCCACCACTTGATGAATCACTTCGAGCATTACGCAAGGACCCGCGGCACTCACCGTATCGCGATGATTGTTGGCTGCGTCGTGGCCGTGCACGCCGCGGCGCTTTGGGCACTGCAGTCCGGATTGCTGCGAAAAGCCGTGCAAGTGATCGTGCCGGTGCAGGTGCTGAGCGACTTCATCACCCCCGCCCCGCCGCCCGCGCCCACACCGGCGCCAGCGCCGCCACCCGTGCCCGCGCCACCCAAGCCGAAAACGCCGCCACCGTCTTCACCGGTCAGGCACGCGCCATCGCCCGTCAAGGCCGCAGTGCCCAAGCCGGCCCCGATGCCGCTGGCCATCAACGACCCGACGCCGGCCCCCGACGCCCCCGTCGGCGTGAGCGAGCCACCAGCGCCCTTGCCCCCGATCAACACGCCGGTCGCGGCGCCGGAGCCCGCGCCGGCCGCACCGCCCGCACCACCGGCCGTGGTGGCGCCGTCGAGCACCGCCAGCTATCTGAACAACCCACCCCCGGTCTATCCGGCGGTCAGCCGGCGCCTGAACGAGCAGGGGCTGGTGGTGCTGCGCATGCTCATCGGCACCGACGGGCTGCCGCAAAAGGTGGAGGTGAAACAATCGAGCGGCTTCGAGCGGCTGGATCAGGCCGCCATCAAGACGGTCGCACGCTGGCGCTTCGTGCCCGGCACCAAAAACGGCGTGCCGGAAGCCATGTGGCACCTGCAACCGATCAATTTCGTTCTGACGCACTGAAAGTATCCCCATGGAAACGCAACTCGGGCTCGCGCACCTCTGGCAGCAGGGTGACTTCATCACTCGCGCCACCGCCCTGCTGCTGCTGGGCATGTCGCTGCTCACCTGGATCGTGATCCTCGTGAAGGCCATGAACATCGTTCGATTCAAGCGCGCCGCGCGCAGCGCACGCGACTTCTGGCACAGCGAGGATTTCGCGGCCGGCCTGACCAAGCTGGGCAACAGCCCGGACAACCCCTTTCGCTACCTGGCGCTGGAAGCGCGCGAGGCCACGGCGCACCACCGCAATACCCGGGCGCACCTGCACGACACGCTGGACGTGAGCGACTGGGTCACGCGGTGCCTGCGCAACTGCATCGACGAGTTCACCGCCAGCATCCAGTCGGGCCTGGCGATTCTCGCGTCCATCGGCTCGACCGCCCCCTTCGTCGGCCTGTTCGGCACAGTCTGGGGCATCTACCACGCGCTGATGGCGATCAGCAGCGCGGGCGCGTCCACCATCGACAAGGTGGCCGGCCCGATCGGCGAGGCACTGATCATGACGGCGTTCGGCCTGGCCGTCGCCATTCCCGCGGTGCTCGGCTACAACGCGCTGGTGCGCGGCAACAAGTGGACGCTCAACCAGCTGAACAGCTTCGCGCACGACCTGCACGCCTATTTCGTGACCGGCTCGCGCGTGAGCCCGCCAGGCGAGAGCAGCAACGTGCTGCCGATGAAGAAGGTCTGAGGCCATGTCCTTCGGAACGCAGGACGACACCGACGAGGTGATGAACGAGATCAACGTGACACCCCTCGTGGACGTCACGCTGGTGCTGCTCATCATCTTCATCGTCACCATCCCGGTGATGAACCACGCCGTGCCGGTGCAGCTGCCGCGCGCGGCCAGCCAGAAAGAAGTGATCCAGCCCGAGACGATACGGCTGTCGATCACGGCGGACGGCGCCTACCACTGGAACGAGACCGACATCGCCGACGGCGACCTGGAGGCGCGGCTGCGCCAGGAGGCGGCCAAGGAGCCCCAGCCCGACCTGCACATCCGTGGCGACAGGGACGTGCGCTACGAGCGCGTGGCCAAGGCCATGAGCGCGGCGCAGCGCGCGGGCATCCGCAAGATCGGCTTCGTGACCGACCCGAACGAATGAGACGCGCCCCGCCATGAAAAACGGCCTCTCGCGGAGGCCGTTTTTCATGAATGCCACGCGCGCCTCATTTGACCCGGTGCAGCGTGTTCTTGTCGGTATGCGCCATCTCCTTGCCGAGGGCCGCGAGCTTGAGCGTGAGCGTCGAGGTGTAGCTCATGGCGCCATCGTCGTGGAAGGTGAAGGTGCTCTTGAAGTCCTTGAGTTCGGCGCGCTCCAGCAGGTATTTGTTCTGCAGGATGCCGAAGGACGGATCACCGGGCCTGGCGTTGAAGTGCAGCACCTTGTCGTGCGGCTTGGCGATGCTGCCTGCGAGCATGGCGATGCCGCGCCCGAAGACCACGCTGCGCATGATCTGGCCGGTGGCCTTTTCCCACAGCAGATAGCCCACCTCGTCGTGAAACGGGTCCATCGCTTCCTCGCCATGGCGCCAGGCAGTCATCTGGTAAGTCAGCCCTTCCAGAACCTGCTTGCCGTTCCTGGTCTGGGGAATCGGCTTGAACCAGGCCTTTTCGAAGTAGCCGGTCTCACCCACGTGATCGTCGTCGTTGTGGTAGGACAGATCCACGCCGACATTGCCTTCCCACTCGCCCACGAAGGGTGTCAGCGGCCCGAGGCGTTGCGGCCCGAGAATTTCAGCCATTGCATTTTCTCCTTTGATCGTCAGCAAAAACGCCTGGCGCGCCGCTGCGGGTGATGTTCCCGTGCCGCGCCCTGCCACGGCGCAAGTCGCCCTGGGGCAGCTCGCGCCCCAGCGTACTCGCTTGTCGGGATGAGGGCAACGCACGCCTGGCTATCGCCTCGATAGCCCGACACGCGTTCACCATGCGGGAAAACGATAGTGACCGCACGTTAGAACATCACTATATTGCCATGCATTGATATTTATCAACGCGGATTTCGCAAGACATGCTAGCCGCAACACGTGCTGGCGCCCTCTGCGCTGTCCCAGCCAACGGAGAGACGCCATGAACACTCCCAGCGTTTGCGAGCCCCCGGGCAGCCAGGCGTATTGGCCGGCGTGGGTGGCCGGGCCACTGCTTGGCATCGTGCTGCTGCTCACCTTCATCCTCACGGGCCACGGCCTGGGCGCCACGGGCTTCACCACCCGCGTGACGGCGTGGCTGGGCGGCGAAGTGGCGCCCCGGTGGACGCTGGCCAATGACTATCTCGGCCCGATGATCGAAGACGGCTCGGTGCTCTCTTCCTGGATCACCTGGGAGGTGCTGGGCGTGTTCGCCGGCGCCTTCTTCTCGGCGCGTCTGGCACGGCGCATGGCCTGGCGCATCGAGGGGGCGGCCACATCGGGCACGGTGGGGCGCCTGCTCAAGGCCTTGGCGGGCGGCATTCTGGCAGGCTTCGGCGCGCGCATTTCCGCCGGGTGCACCAGCGGCGTCGGGCTGTCGGGCGCCGCGGTGCTGGGTGTCTCGGGCTTCGTCTTCCTGATCTCGTTCTTCATTTCCGGGCTGATTGCCGCCCGGCTGACCGGCGGGGGGGTGAAATGATCGATACCCTGGTGGCGATCGCGCTCGGCTTCGGTTTCGGCTTCGTGCTCGAGCGCGCGGGCTTCGGCAGCAGTTGCAAGCTCACCGCGCAGTTTCGCCTCACCGACTGGTCGGTGTTCAAGGTCATGTTCAGCGCCATCGTGTTCACGGCGGTTGGCCTGTACATCCTGGAGCAGCTGGGGTGGGTCCAGGCTGCCCGCATGTACGTGCCCGAACCCTATCTGTGGGCCATGGCCGCGGGCGGCGCTTTGATAGGCGTGGGGTTCGCCGTGGGCGGCTACTGCCCGGGCACTTCCGCCGTCGGCCTGATGACCGGACGGCTGGACGCCGTGGTGTTCTTCATCGGTCTCTTCATCGGCACCTTCGCCTTCGCCGGTCTGTTCGCCCAGCTGGACGCCCTGACCACGTCGGGCGAGATCACCACGGGCGACCGCCTGCCCCAGGTGCTGGGCATGCCGGAATGGCTGCTGCTGATCCTGTTGGTGGTGGCGGCCGTGGGCGTGTTCTTCCTCGGCGACTGGTTCGAGCGGCGCGCCCGTCTGGCGGGGCGAGCCTGACGCCCGCACCGGTTCATATCCCCACTCCTTTCCCATCGAGACCCTCATGTCAAACCGCCCCTCCTCGGCCACACTCGCCTGCGCGCTGGCCGCCGCCCTGCTGGCCCTGCCTGCCGCGGCGGCACAAGGCACCCAGCCCACGCCCGACGCCGGCAGCAGCGCCACGCCAAGCCCGTCGGCGCCCGGCGGCAACGCCAGCATGCCGGCGGAAAACCCCTGCGCCGCGACCAAGCGCCGCCGCGCGGGCAGCGGCAACCCCTGCGCCGGAAGCACGCGGCGCGATCGCGCGGAGAATCCCTGCTCGGCCAACCCCTGCGCCGGCAAACGGCGCAGCCGCGGCAACAACCCCTGCGCGGGCTCCAGCCGCTGACACGGGCCATCGCCGTGACACCAGCCGTTGCCGCCCACCGCGCCATGCAGCGGCAACTCAGGCTGGCACAACGTGGCCGGTCATGGATTCACGCCCTCACCAGCGGCCGCACCGGCATCGCGCCCTGGGCACATTACCCGGCACGCGATGCCATCGATGCGAGCGGATGCTGGCAGTTCTACTTCCACTCCCATCCGGCGGTTGCGCTCGACCACGTTCGCGATCCGCGCGAACAGGGCCACGTGCACCTGTTTCGCCGCGGCCCGGACGGCACGCTGTCGCACCTGACCGGGCTGTCACTCGACGAACGCGGGGCACCCTTGCAGTGGTTCGCCCCCAACCTCTGGGTGACCGGGGGACGATGGCTGCGCACGGGCACCGCCGCCCGGCTGCTGCGCGCGCCTGACCTGCGCCTGCGGGGTCCCCTGGCCGGAGTGGCCCTGTGGCTCACCGATCTGCTGTGCCTGTACCGCCAGCCGCTGCTGCAGATGCTGCGCCAGCGCGACGCCGCCATCGAGCGCCACTGCGCCGAGCAGGGCCTCACCCCCCGGCAGGCACGCACCGACCGCCGTATCGCACTCTGGCAAAGCACGCCGATCGAGTGGCCGCGGGATGCGGTCGCCGCCATCGAAGGTTCTCCCCGTTTCTGTTGACATGACCCAAGGAGCAAGATGATGAAAACCCGCCTATCCATGCTGGCCGGCGCCGGCGCGCTGTTTGCACTGTCCCCGCTGGCGCTCGCGCTCAACGTGCCCGGCCCGGTGGTGGACAACCAGTGGCTCGCGGCGCACCTGAACGAGGTCACCGTCCTCGACGTACGGCCCAGCCAGAAATCCTTCACCGGCGCGCCGGAATTCGAAACCGACAAGAAGAGCGGAAAGAAGCTGATCGTCGGCATCGGAGGCCACATCGACGGTGCGGTGCCGGTGGACAACAAGAAGGTGCGCGTGACCCGGAAGATCGAGGGCCTGGAGCTCAAGGGCATGATCCCGGAACGCGCCGACTTCGAAAAGCTGGCACGCAGCTGGGGCGCCACCTCCAACCGCCCGATCGTGATCGTCTCGGCCGGCATCGATCCCATGGATTTCAACGATGCCGCGCGCCTGTTCTGGCAGTTCAAGGTCTATGGCGAAGACAACATCGCCGTGCTCAATGGCGGCACGGCCGGCTGGATCACCGCGGGCAAGCAGATCAGCCATGCCCCGGTGGCCCCGGCCACGGGCAACTGGACCTCGCGCAGCGATCGCAGCGCCCAGTTCATGGCCACCTCGCAAGACGTGGCCAAGGCGCAGGCCAGTCAGTCCGACCAGCTGATCGACGCGCGCAGCAGCTCCTTCTACCTCGGGCTGGACCGCTCGGGGGCCGCCACGACGGCCGGCCACATCGATGGCGCCAAGAACCTCTACACCGCGATGATGTCGACCGACCAACATGGCCAACCGGCCACCCTGTACGGTTCGGCCACCTACAGCGACATGTTCGTGATGAGCGGCCTGAACCCGCGGGCCGCGTCGATCACCTACTGCAACACCGGCCATCAGGCCTCGGGCGTGTGGTTCGTGATGACGCAGATCATGGGCAACCACAAGGTCAGGCTCTATGACGGCTCCCTGCACGAATGGACCCACGAAAAACGCCCCACCGTGACAGCGCGCCTGACCCGGTGAGGTGACCAGGCGATTCATCGCGCATCCGCTACGGCTGCATCGCGTCGGTGGGCAACCCCAGCAGCGCGATGGCGCCGCTGGGTGCGGGCAATGAAACCGCGGGCGTGTCGCAGTGCCTCTCCGGCGTGCAGTTCGATCGGAAGTTCTGAGCTTCGCAGGGCAAGCGGCCCGGCGCCCGCGGCACTCAGAGCCCGAGCGCGGCCGCCCCGGCGTGCGCCACCTGCGCATCCTGCGGCGCCTTGACGCCGCTCACGCCCACGGCGCCGATGCACTGGCCATCCTTCACGACGGGCACGCCGCCCTCCATCAGGCCATCGAGCTGCGGCACCGAAAGGAAGGCCGTGCGGCCGTTGTTGATCATTTCCTCGAAATTCTTCGTCTCGCGGCGGCCCAGCGCGGCCGAGCGCGCCTTGGCCGGCGCGATGTAGGCCGACATGGGCGCGCAGCCATCGAGCCGCTGCAGCCACAGCGGGTGGCCGCCGGCATCGACGATGGCGATCGTGACGGCCCAGCCGTTTTTCACGGCTTCGGCCTCGGCCGCGTCGGCCATCCGTTTCACATCCGACAGTTCAAGCGTCGCCTGGGTTTTCATGGTCTACTTCAAAGGAATTGGGAACAATCGAACAGCATAGCGTCGCGGCGGCAAGAGCGCATGCGCTGCACGGGCAAAACTGTCCCACCCGAAAAGGTGACAATCCGGCCCGTCTTGCAACGGGCACTTTTGACGCCACATAGAATCAACGCAAGAACGACGGTTGCCGTTTTTCAGGAGTACGACACCATGAACACAGACATCACCCGCATGGGTTCCGCCACCGCCTACGGTCTTTCGGCGCAGGAACGCCATCGCGTCCTGCGCAACACCTACTGGCTGCTGGCGCTCAGCCTCGTGCCCACGGTGCTCGGTGCCTGGGCGGGCGTGGCCACCGGCATCATGCAGACGATGCGCGGCGGCTTCGGCCTCATCGTCTTCCTCGGCGGTGCGTTCGCCTTCATGTACGCGATCGAGAAGACCAAGGACTCGGGCAAGGGCGTCGCCGTCCTGCTCGCGTTCACGTTCTTCATGGGACTGATGCTCTCGGGCCTCATCGGCCTGGTGCTCGGCATGAGCAACGGCGCCAGTCTCATCATGACGGCGTTTGCCGGCACCGCGGGCGTCTTCTTCGTGATGGCCAGCCTGGCCAGCGTCATCAAGCGCGATCTGTCCGGCCTGGGCAAATGGCTCTTCGTGGGCGCCGTCGTGCTGATGGTCGGCGCGGCGATCAACATCTTCGTCGGCTCCACAGCCGGCGTGATGGCCATCTCCGTGGCTGCCATCGCGATTTTCAGCGCCTTCATGCTCTATGACATCAAGCGCGTGCTCGATGGCGGAGAGACCAACTACATCAGCGCCACGCTGGCGCTGTACCTGGACCTGTTCAACGTCTTCCAGAGCCTGCTGGCGCTGCTGGGCATCTTCGGCGGCAACAACGACTGAGCCACCGGGAAGCCGATCACCCAAGCCCCGCACGCCGGGGCTTTTTTTCGGCCTGAATCCGGCAGTTGAACGCGCCCTCCAGATTCAGGTTCAGCTCAACAAAGCGCGGTGGCTGCCGATAATCAGGGCATGCCGAGCCCGCGCCATTCCCCAGCCTTGACCCTCGCGCGCACCGCGCTGGTGGCCGTGACGTTGCTGACCCTGGTCGGCTGCGACATTCCCGGCCTGGGTCCTGATCCGCGCGCACTGGCGCGCGACGCAGAGGCGCAGGCCATCGGCGGCGCCTGCCGCTTTGCCACGCGCGGGCTCGAGGACTGCTACACGCTCAACCCCAGGTCGTCCAAGGCGCAGATCTTCGCCGGCTGGAAAGAGATGGACCAGTACATGCGCGAGAACAAGGTGGAGCCCGTTCCCTCCGTGCTGACGACAGCGCCCAAAGCGGCGCCCGAGGCCGAGCCGGGCGAGGACGCAGCGCCGGCCAAGGCAGGCTCACGCAGCCGCGGCTGAAACGCTCAAGCCATCCGCTCGAACACCGCCATGCTCTCCACATGCGCGGTGTGCGGGAACATGTTGATCACTCCCGCAGCCGTGCAGCGATAGCCCGCCTGATGCACCAGCAGTCCCGCATCGCGCGAAAGTGTCGCCGGATTGCAGCTCACGTAGACGATGCGCTCTGGCGCCTGCCATGCCCGCGCATCGGCGGAAAGTTCCGGCGCGCCTTCCGTTCCGAGGCGCGCCTGGTGAATGTCCGCCAGCGCCTTGACGAGCGCAAACGCCCCCTCGCGCGGCGGATCGATCAGCCAGCGCTGCGCCGGGCCGTGCGCCACCAGCTCCGGCGCCGTGATTTCAAACAGGTTACGCACTTCAAATTCAGTAGCTGCAAGCGCTTGTCCAGCAAGCGACTGAGCCTGATTTGATACAAAATTCTCGCGCGCACGGGCAATCAGTGCGGCGCTGCCTTCCACCCCCAGCACGTGCCCCGCTTGCGTGGCCAGAGGCAGCGTGAAATTGCCCAGGCCGCAGAACCAGTCGATCACGCGGTCCGTCTTGCGGGGGTCCAGGAGCCTGAGCGCCCGCCCGACCAGCACACGGTTGATCTGCGGATTCACCTGCGTGAAATCGGTGGGCCTGAAGGCGATGGTGATGCCGAAATCCGGCAGGCGGTAGCACAGCGGCGCGCCGCCCTCGTCGAGCGGCTGCGCGCTGTCCGGCCCCTTGGGCTGCAGCCACCATTGCACGCCATGCCGCCTGCCGAACGCGCGCAGCCTGTCCCGATCGCCGGACGACAACGGCTCCAGATGGCGCAGCACCAGCACCGTGACCTCGTCGCCGCACGCCAGCTCGATCTGCGGGCAGGTGTCGCGCGCCGCCATGGCGCCGATCAGCTCGCGCAGCGGCATCAGGAGCGCATCCACATGCGGCGGCAGGATCTTGCAGGTGTGCATGTCCGCGATGTAGCGGCTCTTGCGCTCGTGAAAGCCCACGAGCACCGTGCCCTTCTTCGCCACGTGGCGCACCGCCAGGCGCGCCCGGTAGCGGTAGCCCCAGGCCGGCCCATGGATGGGCGTGAGCACCGACTCGGGCCTGACCTTGCCCAGATGCCAGAGGTTGTCTTCGAGTACCCGCTGCTTGGCCGCCACCTGCGCGGCCGCGTCGAGGTGCTGCATCTTGCACCCCCCGCAGGCACCGGCATGCAGGCCGAAGTGCGGGCAGCGTGGCGCCACACGCAGGCTGGATTCGCGGTGAATCTCGGTCAGGTCCGCCTGCTCCCACTGGTTCTTGCTGCGGCGCGTGCGCGCGCTCACCAGTTCGCCGGGCAGCGCGCCATCGATGAAAACCACCTTGCCGTCGGCGCGATGGGCCACGCCTTGCGCCTCCATGTCCATGGAGGTCACTTCAAGCCAGTCGGCGGGCAGAGGCAGTGGATCGGAAGGGGGACCGTTCATGGCCCCGATTGTCGCAAAGCGGCGGGCGTCAGGAGTTGGAGATGGCGCGCTCGCGTGGTGCCTTCCCTGCTTTTTTCGGAGCCTGCGAGGTCGCCTTGAGCGGCAATTTGTTCACCGTCAGCTCGCAGCCGAAGTTGTCGAGCGAGAACACCATGACGCCGCCCGGCGCCACCTTGGGCAGCGTCTCGTGGATCTGGCGGGACATGTCCACCGGCGGCTCCTGGCTGCGATAGACCACCTGCTGATCCGGTCCGTACACCACATAACACTCGGCCCACGCCGCAGGCGCGAGCAGGCCCGCGAGCACGGCCAGAGCGGCGGCATGACGGATGTGAGGCATGGCGAACTCCCTGTTGTCCTGTGAAATCGTCCAGCGATTATTGCGTGCTTTCGCACTCATGCATACTGGCGCCGCCATGGAACGCACGCTCGATATCGGCCCCCTCTCGCTGCCCTGGAGCCTGCTGCTGCTCCTGCTGGCGTGGATCATCGGCAGCACCTTGCATGAGCGCATGGCGCGCCGCCGTGGCCTGGGCGCGGGCGTGCGCCACAGCTGGCTGCTGCCGGCCTGCGCACTGCTGGCCGCACGCGTGGGCTACGTGCTTTACTTCGCCAGCGAATACCGCCGCGCGCCGTGGAGCGTGCTGGACGTGCGCGACGGCGGCTGGGCCCCATGGTGGGGCGTGGCGGCCGCCCTCACCTACGTGATCTTTCTCTGGGCCGCGCGCAGCCCCTGGCGCAGGACCGTGAGCATGGGCGCCGCCACCGCGCTCCTCCTGTGGGTGTCGGGCAATGCCTGGCTGCACCCGTCGCTGCCCGCGCTGACGGAGCAGGCCGCCACCGAACTGCCCGGCCTGCCGCCATGGCAGCTGACGGCGCTCGACGGCTCCACCACCGATTTTCAAAGTCTCAAGGGCCAGCCCATGGTGGTGAATTTCTGGGCCACCTGGTGCCCACCCTGCCGGCGTGAAATGCCGGTGCTGCAGCAGGCCAGCCAGCAGTACCCCGGCGTGCGCTTTCTCTGGGTCAACCAGGGCGAGAGCGGCGACAAGGCGAGCCGCTACGCCGCCCAGCAGGGCCTGCCGCCCGCCCACGTGCTGCTGGACGCGGACTCCGGCCTGAGCCACCTGCTGGGCCTGCGCGCCCTGCCCACCACGCTGTTCTATGACGCGCAAGGTCGGCTCGTGGCCTCGCGCATCGGCGAGCTGTCGGCGGCCACGCTGGCCGAACGCCTGGCGCTGATCACACCCGGCCAGCGGTGATGGCAACGATGCCCACCCCACACTCCAGCGCCCGCCCGCTGCTGGCGCTGCTCGCCGGGTTGCTGCTGGCAAGCTGCGGCCTGCCGCCGCCCACCGGGCGCAGCGCCTCGGTGGCGCTGCCGCTGCCCACCGCGCGCGAAACGCTGATCGGCCGGGCACTGGGCCCCGAACTCGCCGCGCACCCGGGCCTGAGCGGCATACACCTGCTGGCCCATCCGCACGACGCCTTTGCCGCCCGCGTGCTGCTGGCGCGCGCGGCCGAACGCACGCTGGATGTGCAGTACTACATCTGGCGCGGCGACATCACCGGCACGCTGCTGCTGGCCGAGCTGCTGGCCGCCGCCGAGCGCGGCGTGCGCGTGCGCCTGCTGCTGGACGATCTGGGCACCGCCGGGCTGGACGCGCCGCTGGCGACACTCAACGGCCATCCGAACGTCGAGGTGCGTCTGTTCAACCCCTTCACACTGCGTCGCCCCAAGGTGCTCGGCTACCTGGCCGCGCCGCGCCGCGCCAACCGGCGCATGCACAACAAATCGTTCACGGCGGACAACCAGGCGAGCATCGTCGGCGGGCGCAACGTCGGCGACGAATACTTCGGCGCCACGCAGGGCGTGCTGTTCGCCGACCTGGACGTGCTGGCCGCTGGCCCGGTGGTGCCCGAGGTGTCGAGCGATTTCGACCGCTACTGGGCCAGCGCCAGCGCCCATCCCGCCGAGCGCATCCTGCCTGCCGTCGTGCCAGGCGCCCTGGCCGAGCTGGCCACGCAGGCGCAGGCGCTGCTGCACTCGCCCGGCGCCAGCGATTTCGCCCGCGCGATCGCCGCCAGCGACTTCACGCGCCAGTTGCTCGAACACACGCTGCCCCTGCACTGGGCACGGGTGCGCATGCTCAGCGACGACCCGGCCAAGGCGCTGGGCCAGGCGCACCGCGCCGACCTGCTGCTGCGGCAGCTGGGCGCGGCCCTGGGTCAGCCGAAGCACAGCGTGGAGGTGGTCTCGCCCTACTTCGTGCCCACCGCCGCCGGCGTGGCCGCCTTTGCGCGGCTGCGCCAGGCCGGGGTGCGCGTGCGCGTGCTGACCAACGCCTTCGAGGCCACCGACGTGCCGGCCGTGCACGCGGGCTACGCCAAGCGCCGCAAAAGCCTGCTGGCCGAGGGTGTCACGCTCTACGAGATGCGCCGCCTGGTGCCCGGATACACCGCCGACAAGGGCCGGCCGCTGCTGCAGCGTCTGGGCAGCTCGGGCTCCAGCCTGCACGCCAAGACCTTCGCGGTCGATGGCGAGCGCGTGTTCGTCGGTTCGCTCAATTTCGACCCGCGCTCGGCGCTGCTCAACACCGAGCTGGGCTTTCTGATCGACAGCCCGGCGCTGGCGCGGCAGATGGCGCAGGCCTTCGACGACGAGATCCCGCGCCAGTCCTACCACGTCAGCCTCGCGGGTGACGGCGCGCTGCGGTGGCAGGCCGGCGTCGGCCACCCGGCACCGATCCACACCACCGAGCCGCACACCACCTGGTGGAGCAGCGCGATGGTGCGGCTGCTGGCGCTGCTGCCGATCGAATGGCTGCTGTAAAAATTCGATACTGGCGCCCGCCCATCAAGCGCAGGCAGCTACACAATCAATAGTCTTCAGACATCGATCGCGCTGGCCGACCCGGCTCGCTGGCGCAGCTCGAATTTCTGAATCTTGCCGGTGCTGGTCTTGGGCAGCTCGCCAAAGACGATGGCACGCGGCACCTTGAAGCCCGCCAGATGGCGCTTGCAGTGCGCGACGATCTCCTCGGCGCTGGCCGAGGCGCCGTTTTTCAGCTCGACGAAGGCACACGGCGTCTCACCCCATTTGGGGTCGGGCCGCGCCACCACCGCGGCGGCCATCACCGCCGGATGGCGATACAGCACGTCCTCCACCTCGATCGAAGAAATGTTCTCGCCGCCCGAGATGATGATGTCCTTGCTGCGGTCCTTGATCTTGATGTAGCCGTCGGGGTACTGCACCGCCAGATCGCCCGAGTGAAACCAGCCGCCGTGAAACGCCTCGTCGCTTGCCTCGGCATTCTTGAGGTAGCCCTTCATCGTGATATTGCCCTGAAACATGATCTCGCCCATGGTTTCTCCATCCATCGGGACGGGCCGCATGGTCTCGGGGTCGAGCACGCGCGCCGAGCGCTGCAGGTGGTAGCGCACGCCCTGGCGCGCGTTGAGCGCCGCGCGCTCGCCCACGTCCAGCGCGCTCCAGGCCTCCTGCCTGGCGCAGACCGTGGCCGGGCCATAGACCTCGGTCAGGCCATAGACGTGCGTCAGATCGAACCCCATCTGCTCCATGCCCTCGATCAGCGCGGCCGGCGGCGCGGCACCGGCAACCATCGCCTTGACGCCCGCGGGCACGCCCTGTTTCATCTCGGCCGGGGCGTTGACCAGCAGCGACTGCACGATGGGCGCACCGCAGTAGTGCGTCACGCCATGGTCGCGGATCGCGTCGAAGATAGCCTTGGCTTCGACCCGCCGCAGGCAGACGTTGACGCCGGCGCGCGCCGCCACGGTCCATGGAAAGCACCAGCCGTTGCAGTGAAACATCGGCAGCGTCCAGAGATAGACGCTGTGCTTGGGCATGTCCCATTCCAGGATGTTGCTGATGGCGTTCACCGCCGCGCCGCGATGGTGATAGACCACGCCCTTGGGATTGCCGGTGGTGCCGCTGGTGTAGTTCAGCGCGATCGCGTCCCACTCGTCGCCGGGCAGTTCCCAGGCGAATTGCGCATCGCCCGCGGCAATGAAATCCTCGTAGCGCGTGCCACCCAGGCCTTGCGCGGCCGGGCCGTAGAGCGCGTCCTCGGTTTCGATCACGAGGATGGGCGCCGTGCGCTTGCGCAGGGCCAGCGCCCTGGCCATCACGGGCGTGAACTCGGGGTCGACGATCACCACCTTGGCCTCGCCGTGGTCCAGCATGAAGGCCACGGCCTCCGGGTCCAGGCGCGTGTTCATGGTGTTGAGCACCGCACCCGCCATGGGCACGCCGAAATGCGCCTCCACCATCGGCGGCGTGTTGGGCAGCATCACGGCGACGGTGTCGTTTTTGCCGACGCCCGCGCGCCGCAGGCTGCTGGCCAGGCGCCTGCAGCGGTCATACGTCTGGCTCCACGTCTGGCGCAGGCCGCCGTGCACGATGGCAAGGCGCTCGGGATAGACCTCGGCCGTGCGTTCGATGAACAACAGGGGGGTCAGCGGTGCGAAATTGGCCTCGTTGCGCGCGAGGTGCTGGTCGAAAATGCTGGTGCTCATGCGTGCTCTCCAAATCGGGCGCCCTGCCCGCGGCTCGATTACAACAAATTTGCATGCGCGAAAATCCTGCCCGTGGCCATCCCCCAATCGTTCATCCAGGAGTTGCTCGAGCGCACCGACGTGGTCGACATCGTCGGCCGCTACGTGCAGCTGAAGAAAAGCGGCGCCAATTTCATGGGGCTGTGCCCCTTCCATGGCGAGAAATCGCCCTCGTTCAGCGTCAGCCCGTCCAAGCAGTTTTTCCACTGCTTTGGCTGCGGCAAGAACGGCAACGCCATCGGTTTTCTGATGGAGCACCAGGGCATGGGCTTTCGCGAGGCGGTGCAGGACCTGGCCCAGCAGGCGGGCCTGCAGGTTCCCGAGGACGACCAATCCCCGCAGGAGCGCGAGCGCGCGCAGGCGCAGCGCCAGCAGCAGGCCACCTTGAGCGAGGTGCTGGCCCGCGCAGCGCAGGCGTTCTGCGCGCAGCTGCGCGAATCACCGACCGCCATCGCCTACCTCAAGGGCCGCGGCGTGAGCGGCGCCGTCGCCAAGCGCTACGCCCTGGGCTGGGCCGGCAGCGGCTGGCACGGCCTGGCGAGCGTGTTCGCTGAGTACGACAGCCCGCTGCTGGTGCAAAGCGGCCTGGTGATCGAAAACGAGGAAGACGGCAGGCGCTACGACCGCTTTCGCGAGCGCGTGATGTTCCCGATCCGCAACGTCAAGGGCGAATGCATCGGCTTTGGCGGGCGCGTGCTCACCGACGAGAAGCCCAAATACCTCAATTCGCCCGAAACGCCGGTGTTTCACAAGGGCCGCGAACTCTACGGCCTGTTCGAGGCGCGCCAGGCGATCCGCGAGGCCGGTTACGTGCTCGTGACCGAGGGCTACATGGACGTGGTGGCGCTGGCCCAGCTGGGCTTCGGCAACGCCGTGGCGACGCTGGGCACCGCCTGCACGGCCGAGCACATGCACAAGCTGTTTCGCTTCAGCGATCAGGTGGTCTTCAGCTTCGACGGCGATGGCGCGGGGCGGCGCGCCGCGCGCAAGGCGCTGGACGCGGCCCTGCCCTACGCGAGCGACACGCGCAGCATCAAGTTTCTCTTCCTGCCCCCCGAGCACGATCCGGACAGCTACATCCGCACCTTCGGCCACGATGCGTTCGCGCGCCAGGTGGGCGACGCGCTGCCACTGTCGCGTTTTCTCGAACAGGCCGCGCGCGAAGGCTGCGACCTGGGCACGGCCGAAGGACGCGCACACATGCTCAGCAACGCCCGCGCGCTCTGGACGCCACTGCCCGTGGGCGCGCTCAAGCAGCAAATCGCCGCGCAGCTGGCCGAACTCGGGCAAATGCAGATGGAGCCCCTCGTTTCGCTATGGTCCATGGAGCAGTCCACACATGATGGACGGTCCGCGGAGCCAGATTCGACTGGTTACCGGTCTTGGCGCAAGGGCAACGACTGGCGCGGTTCGCGCCACGCGGGGGTGCGCATCGCGACCCAGCCGCCCCTGCCTCGGGGCAAACCGATCCGTCGCAGCGACCACGCGATGCGCCTGCTGCTCTCGCACATGGCGTTTCTTGAAACGTTGGACCAGGAAGACCGCGGCGCCCTGGCCGAACTGGCGCCGCCACACGGGCTGCTGTTCACGTGGCTCGAGGAGCAATGGCACCAGAGCGGTGTGCTGCCCTGGGCGCGGCTGGCGCAGCTTCTTCAGGGACATGAAGCGCAGGCGCTGGCCGAGCGCATCATGACCGGCTCGCACGCGCAGACCGAAGGCGACGAAAACGAACTGCGCGCCGAACTGCACGGCCTGCTCGCCCGGCTGCACGTCGAAAACATCGAGCGCGAACAGAGCGCACTCATCGCCGCCAGCAGCCAGGATCCGCTGGCGCTCGAGCGCTATCGCCAGCTTGAAGAGCGCAGAAAGGCGCTGAAACTGTCGGGAAACAGCGCGATCACCGGCTCTTGAAATCGAACATTTCGTTATAATGTAGGGCTAGTCGGCAAGAGCGACAGCAGTACCTCCGGACCGGGCAGCACAGTGAAACGGCGCGCCAACGCGCTTTGCCCACCATCACCGCAAGGGCTGCACTCCAAATGTTCGCCCAGACATCTTGCCTTCGGACGATGCGCCAGCCAGCGCACGTCCATGACACGCGGTCCCGCACGCCGTCCGCCGTGTCGTGCCACGTTTCACGGCTTTTGATATTTTGACACCCTGTTTTGACCTCGAGGAACTTCATGCCAGCTCGAAAGTCCGCCGCGCCCGCAACCGATGGCGTCAGCGCCAAAAAGTCCAAGGCCAGTGCCGAAGCAGAAGAAAAACTGACCCAAAAACCTGCCAAGAAGGCTGAAACGCAGGCGGCGAAGAAGCCTGCCGCCGCCAAGAAACCTGCTTCCGACAGCCAGAACAAGCCCGCCAAGGCCACCAAGGCCAAGGTGGAGCCCGCGGCCAGGGGCAAGGGCAAGGCAAAAGCCAAGGGCAAGACGAAGGACGACTTTCAGGACGACACCGACCTGTCGGACATCGAGGCCGACCTGGAAGGCGAACCCGAGCAGGAGTCTCCCGCGACTGACGTTGCCGCTCCGGTGGAGAAGGTCAAGCCCCTGCGCATGAAGATCAGCAAGGCCAAGGAACGGGCCTTGATGAAGGAGTTCGGCCTGGACGAAACCGTCCTCTCCGAAGAGGACATGGCCAAGCGCCGCGCGCAGCTCAAGAAGCTGATCACGCTGGGCAAGACGCGCGGCTACCTCACGCAGGGCGAAATCTCCGACCACCTGCCCGACAAGCTCGTCGACGCCGAGACCATGGAGGCCGTGGCCGCGCTGCTCAGCGACATGGGCGTGGCCATCTACGAGCAGACGCCCGATGCCGAAACGCTGTTCCAGAACAACGTCACCCCCACGGCCACCACCGTGGAAGAAGCCGAGGAAGAAGCCGAAGCCGCCCTGTCCACCGTGGACAGCGAGTTCGGCCGCACCACCGACCCGGTGCGCATGTACATGCGCGAGATGGGCACGGTGGAGTTGCTCACGCGCGAGGGCGAGATCGAGATCGCCAAGCGCATCGAGGGCGGCCTGATGGACATGATGGAGGCCATCAGCGCCTCGCCCGCCACCATCGCCGAGATCCTCAACATGGGCGAGGAAATCCGCGAGGGCAAGGTCGTCATCAACACCGTGGTCGACGGCTTCGCTGACCCCGAGGAAGCCGACGACTACGTGGCCGAGGAAGACTTCGACGAATACGACGAAGAGGACGACGACGACGGCAAGGGCGGCTCCAAGGCCATGACGCGCCTGCTGGAAAAGCTCAAGAGCGATGCGCTCGAGCGCTTCGACGAACTGCGCGCGCTGTTCGAGAAGATGCACAAGATCTACGACCGCGAAGGCTACGGCACGCCCACCTACATGAAGGTGCAGCACGAGATCTCGGCCAAGCTGATGTCGATCCGCTTCACCGCCAAGACCATCGAGAAACTGTGCGACATGGTGCGCGACCAGGTGGACGACGTGCGCAAGAGGGAGCGCCAGCTGCGCCACATCATCGTGGACAAGTGCGGCATGCCGCAGGAGACCTTCATCAAGGAATTCCCGCCGCAACTGCTCAACCTCAAGTGGGTGGAAAAGCAGGCCGCCGCCGGCAAGCCGTGGAGCGCCATCATGGGGCGCAACATCCCACCGATTCAGGAACTGCAGCAGAACCTCATCGACCTGCAGACCCGCGTGGTGGTGCCGCTGGCGGAGCTCAAGGCCATCCACAAGCGCATGAACGACGGCGAACGCGCCAGCCGCCACGCCAAGAAGGAGATGATCGAGGCCAACCTGCGCCTGGTGATCTCCATCGCCAAGAAGTACACCAACCGCGGCCTGCAGTTCCTCGATCTGATCCAGGAAGGCAACATCGGCCTGATGAAGGCCGTGGACAAGTTCGAATACCGCCGCGGCTACAAATTCTCGACCTACGCCACCTGGTGGATCCGCCAGGCGATCACGCGCTCGATCGCCGACCAGGCGCGCACCATCCGCATCCCGGTGCACATGATCGAGACCATCAACAAGATGAACCGCATCTCGCGCCAGCACCTGCAGGAGTTCGGCTTCGAGCCCGACGCTAGCCTGCTCGCGGAGAAGATGGAGATCCCCGAGGACAAGATCCGCAAGATCATGAAGATCGCCAAGGAGCCGATCTCGATGGAAACCCCCATCGGCGACGACGACGACAGCCACCTGGGCGACTTCATCGAGGACAGCAACAACACCGCGCCCGTGGATGCCGCCATGCAGGCCGGCCTGCGCGACGTGGTCAAGGACATCCTCGACGGCCTCACGCCGCGCGAAGCCAAGGTGCTGCGCATGCGCTTCGGCATCGAAATGTCCACCGACCACACGCTGGAGGAAGTGGGCAAGCAGTTCGACGTGACGCGCGAGCGCATCCGCCAGATCGAAGCCAAGGCGCTGCGCAAGCTCAAGCACCCAAGCCGCAGCGACAAGCTGCGCAGCTTCATCGATTCGCTGTAAGCGGATCGGCTCGACGCAAACCCCGCCTCGGCGCTCTGCCCCGGCGGGTTTTTCATGTTCTGGACAGGAGCTGGTTCATGACCATCGCGTATACATGGCTGCACGACATGCTGGTGCAGCGCTTCGGCTCCGAAGCGACGCTGGAGAGCGTTCTGCCCCGGCCCCTTTCTCCCGAGGCTTTGCGCCAGAAAGGCGGTGACCGCTACCTCTCCGCAATGACGCAGCGCGTGTTCCAGGCGGGCTTGCGCCACAGCGTGGTGGACGCGCGCTGGAGCGCATTCGAGGCCGCCTTCGAGGGCTTCGGCGTGCAGGCGATGGCACACCTGGACGCCCAGCGAATCGAAGCGCACATGCAGGACGCGCGCCTGATCCGCGACCGCGCCAAGCTGCAGAGCATTGCGAAGAATGCGCGCTTCATCCTCGACATCGAACAGGAGCGTAGCGAGCCGTTCGGGCAGTTCATCGCCGGCTGGCCTGCCAGCGACATCATCGGGCTCTGGCAGTTGCTCGCACGGCGCGCGGCGCGCCTGGGGGGCCGCTCGGGGGCCGGTTTCCTGCGCCTGGCGGGCAAGGACAGCTTCCTGCTGACGAGCGATGTGGTGGCGCGCCTCATCGAAGCGGGCGTGGTGCAACGCACGCCCAAAACGCCGGGCGAACTGCAAGCCGTGCAGGACGCCTTCAACGCGCTGCAGGCCGACTCGGGGCGGTCGCTGTGCGAGCTCTCGGCGATGCTGGCGTTCAGCATCCATCCCGAAAGCTGACAGGCTTCAGGCAAACACCCCCGCCGTCTCCCGCATGCGCGCAGACACCTCGCCCAGGTGGTGCAGCGTGTCGCCCCAGCTCATCTCCAGTTGCGTGAGCGTCTTGAAGTAGTGGCTCACGATGTACTCGTCGGTCACGCCGGTGCCGCGGGCCTGTACTGGATGCTTTACCCGCGACTACCGCAACACGGACAAATCACACCGCTTCGAGCAGGAAACCCAAATCGGGGCCAAAGCGATCACAGGTGAAGACGCGGACGTGAAGGTCGACGAAATCGAGGGCACGCAGGAGGCGCAGATCCAGGGGTAACAACGTCGGGGACTATCACCAACGCGTTCGCCGCGTGTGACGCCCCCTGGGCATTGCGCAAAGGCTCGGTCATGCCTTGATGGGCGCTGTATCAGTTCAAGTGCTTGTAAACCGTGGTGCGTGAAAGGCCGAGTACTCGCGCAGTCTCGGAGATATTCTTGCCGGATTTTTCGTACACAACTCTAATCTCATGACACCGCAATGCCTTCAGCGGATGATCACGACACTCCTCGCACGCGTTGGCAACCGGATCATGGGATTCTGGCAAGCCTTGAAATGAGTCCTCATCGAGAAACTCCGTGTCCTGACGCAGCAACGCACGCTGCAACACGCCACGCAACTGACGGATATTGCCAGGCCAATCAATTCTGCGCAGGCATTGGATAGCCGCATCCGTAATCGCCATATTGGGCGCAAGATCTTCAATCAGGCGTTTGACGATTTCGGCAAAATCCTGCCGCTGTCTCAAGGCAGGTAGCCTCACGCTGTAGGCGTTGAGCCGGTACAGCAGGTCGGCCCGGAACTCCCGATGAGCGACCATTTCAGCCAAATTCCGGTTGGTCGCCGAGATGATCTGTACGTCGACCCGGCTCAGGGTTTTTCCACCCACCGAACGCACCTCCATGCTGTCCAGGAAGCGCAGCAACGACGTCTGTGCTGCCAGCGGAATGTCCGCCACTTCGTCCAGGAACAGTGAACCCCCGTCCGCCATTCTGGCCAGCCCCGGCGCGCCCTCACGGCTGGCGTTGGTGAATGCGCCCTTCTCATGGCCGAAGATCTCCGAAACGAACAGCGACTCGGGCACCGCACCGCAATTGACCGGGACAAATTCGCCCTTGCGGCCACTGATGGCGTGCACGTGTCGTGCCATCAGTTCCTTGCCCGTCCCGGTTTCCCCCTCTATGAAGATCGGCATGCGTAGTTGGGCTGCCTTGGCGAGGCCCCCCATCGCGTGGCGGAGTTGCGCGTCCTGGCAGACAAAGCCGATATCGCACTGCTCACGGACGATGGACACCGGCTTGGAAAACGCTGAAACAGTCGCCAGGCAGCCGGCCTGCGGGCGGGCATCGGAGCCAATTTGCCGACACACCATGAAGACGCTGCTGCCCGCGCGATCCTGGATCCGGACAATGCCTCCGCGCATCAGCTGCTCGATCGCAAGAGCGAACCGCCCATCGAACATCGCCTCAAAATGAATTCCGATGGTGGTATCGATGCCTGCCAGGAGTGAACGCCCGGGCCGATTGACGGACGCAATCTCGCCATCTCTGGACACGGAGATGAGACCGGACGACAAGGTATCGAGATACTCTGCGCGAGGATGGAACGCCAGGATGAAGTGATCCGCGCTGTCCTGATAAATCAGGCTGTTCTCGATGGTCGCGGCGGCCATCTTGACCAGCGCGTGGGTGTGCTGCTGGCGAAATTCAATGGCGCAGGACGCGTCAATCAACCCGACCACTTCTCCGCGTGAGTCGAGAATGGGCGCCGCCATGCAACTGATTCGGCCGAGATCCCGGAAGTAGTGTTCGCGACCGTAAACCGCAACCGGCGCCCTCTCCTGCAGGCACAGGCCAAGCGCGTTGGTCCCCACATCTCTTTCGTTCCACATGCTTCCCGGAACGATCGACCTGCCCGGCGCACTGTCAGCAAACAGCTGGTCGCTGACGGTATCCAGCACAACGCCGTCTGGGTCCGCGAAGGCGATCATGAAATTCGAACCGGCGATCTGGGCGTACAGGTTGTGCATTTCCGCCAACGCCAGTCGACGCAACAACGGGTTGCGCTCGCGGCGCTGACGGACCGCCTCGAACGGCACGATGATGTCCTCGGGTGTCGCACCAGGACTGTGTCCGTAGTCCCGGCAGCGCAACCAACTGTTGGCTATCTGGCTGGGAAGCACACCACTTGGCAGGCGCTCACCCTCTTCGAGTGCGCGGCGTGCCCGATCCATACCGGAAAAATACTGCATATGTCTCCTGGCGCGTGTCTTGGCACGTCGATCCGAGGAAAATTCTACGGTGCGCAACGTCGTCGTGGTTGTCCAGTTACTGGACATTGCACAGTGTCCATCGTTCACCCCGAGAACAGCAGGCATCGGGAATGCGCCAGCCCATGCCTGCGGCCAAGGGTGTACCGCGAAGCTGGCACAAAAGGTGCAATTCGATTGTCGTCAACCGGCATGTCGCCGAAACGGGAGACCCAGTCAATGAGAGCACAAGTCCTGCATAACTACGACGAGACACTGACCGCCGAGCGTTGGGTCCACGACGAAATCGTGCCCGATCCAAAGATAGAAAAATCAACCGATGTCATCGTCCGCATTGGCGGCGCTGGCGTGTGCCGGACCGATCTGCACATCATCGAGGGCGTCTGGAAGCCCCATATGGATCCGACGGGCAACGCGCTGTTGCCGATGATCATGGGGCACGAGAACGCGGGCTGGATCGAGGCGATTGGCAGCGACGTCGAGAACCTCAAGGTGGGCGACCCGGTGATCGTCCACCCCAAGGTCAACAACGGCACCTGTCTGGCCTGCCGTCGCGGTCACGACATGCACGGCACGGGCAAGTTCCCGGGCCTGGACAGCGATGGCGGCTACGCCGAATACCTGGCGACTTCGCAACGCAACGTGGTGGCGCTGCCCAGGACGCTCGCCCCCAAGGATGTCGCCCCGTATGCCGATGCCGGTTTGACCGCCTATCGCGCGGTCAAGAAGGCATCGCGCCACCTCCTTCCCGGTGAGCGCTGCGTGGTGATCGGCGCGGGGGGGCTCGGCCACATCGGCATCCAGTGCCTGAAGGCGATGTGCGCCGCCGACATCATCGTCGTGGACAAGTCCGAAGCGTCGTTGAAGTTGGCGAGCCAAAGTGGCGCCGACCATCTGATCCTCGCCGACGGGAACGAGGTGGAGGCCGTGTTGGCGCTGACCGAGGGCGCGGGCGCGGAGGCCGTGATCGACTTCGTCGGCGAGAAGGGCACCACCTCCAAGGGTCTGGCCATGACCCGGCCCATGGGCAGCTACTACGTGGTCGGCTACGGTGAAGACATCCGGGTGCCCACCGTGGACATGGTGATCACCGAGAAAAACATCATCGGCAACCTCGTTGGCACCTGGGCGGAATTGGTCGAGCTGATGGCTCTGGCCGATCGCGGGCTGGTGCATCTGGCGACCGTGGAATACCGCCTGGCCGACGCCAACCAGGCGCTCAAGGACTTGCACCACGGCAAGATTCACGGCCGCGCCGTGCTCATTCCCTGATCCGTCAGCGACACATTCTCAATCCCAAACCGGAGACAAAAATGAAACACGCAGCAAAAGCCATCGGCACATCCGCCCCGCGTCGTCCCCTGCGCACATTGCCCTGCGCACTCGCCATGGCCTCGTGCCTGCTGGCCAGCGCAGGCGCGTTCGCCGCCGACATCAGCTACGCCAAATACGGCGACTACACCAAATACGGCACGGCGAGTGATGTGCCCGGCATGTGCTCCTACGAGGCCACCGCCAAGAAGAACTACAAGGGCCGCACCCTGAAAATCATCACGCATGCGGTACCGGTGATTGGAGAGCCGACCGATCTGCACGCCAAACAGTTCGAGGACCTCACCGGCGCCAAGGTCGATGTCGTCCACATTCCGTTTGGCGACCTGTACCAGCGCATCATGATCCCGTTTCAGACCGGACAGGCGGCCTACGACGTGATGTTCTACGCGTCGCTGTGGATCGGGGACGTGCACAACTTCCTGGAACCGGTTCCGGCCACCTTCGCCGCCTCCACGGGCATGCAGGACGTCACGCCCAACTACCGCGACGTGGCGACCTGGGGCAGCCAGATGGTGCAGTACCCCATGGACGGCGACCGCCACTACATGAAATACCGCGCAGACATCTTCGACAACCCGCAGATGAAGGCGAAATACAAGGAGAAGACCGGCAAGAACCTGAAGGTGCCGGCGACCTGGGAGGAATACAACGACATCGCGACCTACTTTTCCGGCTGGGACTGGGCGGGCGATGGCAAACCGCACTTCGGCAGCGCGGAGGTCACCAAGCGCGACGACTTGATGTTCTCCGCCTTCATCAGCCGGGCCGCCGCCTACGCCAAGAATCCCCATGTGAAGGGAGGCTTTTTCTTCGATCTCGCGACGATGAAGCCGCAGGTGAACAACCCGGGCTGGGTGCGCGCGCTGGAGATGTTCGTCAAGGCCAAGGCCGCCTTCCCGCCGGGGGGCACGAACTTCGGGTTGGGTGACGAGATTTTCTCGTTTGGCGGCGGTCAGACGCTGATGAGCTACAGCTGGGATGACGCCTTCATCCAGGCCATGGAGCCCGGCAACCCGCTGCGCAACAAGGTGGGGGCCGCTCCCCTGCCGGGCGCCCATGAGGTATGGAACCGCACCACCGGAAAATGGGATCATTTCGAGACGCCGAATGCGCCGCCCTACATCACCTGGGGCTGGACGTCGGCGGTCACCAAGTCGTCCAAGAACAAGGACATGGCCTTTGACTTCCTGTGCTTTTTCTCCAACGAGGCGAACGCGGATCTGGACTTGAGAATCGGCCGGTTCGGGATCAACCCCTATCGCAAAGCGCACTTCGAGGCGTCGTTCTGGGAAACCAAGCTCGGCTGGGACAAGGCCGTGGCGCAGGCGTACGTGAAGACCCTCGGCGGCATGGACGACAGCAACAATCGGGTGTTCGACCTGCGCGTGCCAGGTGTCAACCAGTTCATGTCGACGCTGGCCAACGGTGTGTCCGAGGCGATGGCCGGACAAAAAACACCCCAGGCCGCGCTGGATGAAGTCGCCCAGCAGTGGACCGGCATCGTCAACAAGATTGGCGCGGATCGGGTCCGTGCAGCCTACAAGAACGTCGTCGAACTGGAGGACAAGGGCCGCTGAACCCACGCACGTGCGTTCCATTGGCCGTCGGGATCGGCAACCCGATGGCCATCCACCAACGGCTTAGCACGGCGGACCCGCGGCACCTGGACCGCGGGACGCCGTTCACCAAGCCTCCAACACGAGACTGCCATGGGCGAGACCGGACTTCGATCGTACAAGCTGGCGTTCCTGCTGCCAGGACTGCTGACGCTGCTGGCGATCATTTTGTTTCCGCTGCTGTTCACGATCCGCGTCAGCGCATCGGGCTGGAATGCAACCAACCCCGATCTGGACTGGATCGGCGGCGCCAACTACGCCGCGCTCTGGCTCGACGCACGGTTCTGGCAATCGCTGGGGCGCCTCAGCTTCATGGCGACGGGCACGGTCGCCCTTCAATACGTGCTCGGATTCGCATTGGCCCTGCTCGTATGGCACGATGTGAAGGCGCGGCGATTCTTTCGCGTGCTGTTCCTGATTCCGATGATGACCACGCCGGTCATCATGTCGGTGATCTGGCGAACGATTCTCCATGAGTCGCTGGGTCCCGCCAATGACGTCCTGTCGATGCTGGGCCTCGGACCCGTGCCATGGCTCACCTCAGGGGGCTGGGCCGTGGCCAGCGTGATGCTGGTGGAAGTCTGGCAATGGACGCCCTTCATCTTCCTGCTGCTGCTGGCCGGTCTGATCAGCCTGCCGCGCGAGCCGTTCCTGGCGGCCGCCATCGACGGCGCCGGGCCCGTGCGGACATTCGTCAACGTCACCTTTCCGCTGATGGCACCGGTATCGATCGGAGCCATCATGATTCGCCTGATCGAGGCGTCGAAGCTGATGGAGACGGTCTACGTCCTGACCTCGGGTGGACCGGGCACGGCCACGGAGACCAGCAGTTACTACATCTACATCAAGGGCCTGCGCGATTTCGACATCGGCTACGCCGCGGCGCTGTCGATCACCTACCTCGTAATCATGATCGTCCTGCTCACGGTCCTTGGGAAACTGTTGCACCGCGCACTGATGGGGAGGGCCGCATGATGACGAAACTGTATTTATCGCTCAAATATGGCGCCATCCTGATCTGGAGCGCGTTTGTCATCGCGCCGTTCCTGTGGGCCCTGACGACCAGCTTCAAGACGGCCAGCGGCGTGACCGGAGGCCCCACCTACATCCCGTGGTTACAGTACGAGCCATCGCTGAGCGGTTGGCGCAGCCTGTTCAGCAGCGGCGCGGGCGGGATCGACGTGGTCAAACCCTACATCGACAGCGTGATCGTGACGGGCTGCGCCAGCCTGATCAGCATCGTGCTGGGATGCCTGGCCGCCTACGGCTTGTCGCGCTTCACCTATCGGGCCGGTTTCGTGAAGAACACCGACTTGGTTTTCTTCTTCGTTTCACAGCGCATCATGCCGCCGATCGTGCTGGCCATTCCGTTCTTCCTGATGCTCAAATGGCTGGGGTTGCTGGACAGCAAGATCGGTCTGATCTTTGTCTACGTCGCATTGCTGCTTCCGATCGCCGTCTGGATTCTGGTGGACTTCTTCAACGGCATTCCACGCGAGATCGACGAGATGGCGATACTCGACGGCTGCACACCGTTCGAGGCGTTTCGACGGGTGATCCTGCCCAACTCGTTGGCCGGGATCGTCGTCGCCGGGATGTTCTGCCTGATTTTCGGCTGGAACGATTTCTTCTTCGCGTTCACGCTGACCTTCACCGACACCCAATTGCTGCCCGTTGCCGTGGTGGCGTTGAACTCCTCGGTGACGCCCTGGTGGAGCCTGTCGGCCTCAGCGCTGATCTCCGTCGCTCCGCTGCTGTTGATTGCGTTCGTGGTGGAGCGCTTCCTGTCGCACGGCACGCTGGCCGGTGCCATTCGCTGAGGAAAATCCACGTGAGTCTGCAACTGCATGACATAGGCCTGGTCGTCGAGGGCGTGGCGCATCTCGACAACATCGAGGTCGAATTCGAACGGGGTCGATTGACCACCGTGCTGGGAAGAACACTGGCGGGCAAGACGACGCTCATGCGCAGCATTGCAGGCCTGCAGCGCCTGGATCGGGGAACAGTTCAGGTGGATGGGCGCGACTACAGTCGCCTGCCCACCTGGCAGCGCGACATCGCCATGGTCTACCAGCAGTTCATCAACTACCCGCATCTGAATGTGTACGAAAACGTCGCATTCCCGCTTCGACGCAAGAACCTGTCCGAAGAAACAATACGGCAGCGGGTCGATGCGGTACTGGAGAAGGTCGGCCTGTCGGCATTCGAGAGACGGCGGCCATCACAGCTATCAGGCGGCCAGCAACAGCGCGTGGCACTGGCGCGCGCACTGGCGCGCGAATCGGACATCCTGCTGCTGGACGAACCGCTGGTCAATCTGGATTTCAAGCTTCGTGAACAGCTGCGCAGCGAATTGCGCAGTCTCCTGACGCAACAGCAGCATACGATCATGATCTACAACACGACAGAGCCAGTGGAGGCGATGTTGCTGGGCGACACCGTCGTCGTGATGCACGACGGCCGCGTCTTGCAGATCGGCACCCCAGCACGTGTGTTCGACTACCCCGCATCGCGGGCCGTGGCGCAGGTAGTGAATGACCCGCCGATGAGCTTCATCGAAGGGCGCAAGACCGACACGGGACTGGAACTGACCCGCTCCGTCACCGTGCCCTTGCCGCCTCACCTGCGCGATCTGGCCAATGGAAACTACCGCTTTGGCATACGCGCCAACGAGCTTCGGCTCGGGGGCTCCACCCTGCAAGGGCGAGTGACGTTCTCCGAGGTGTCGGGTTCCGAGACGTTTCTGTATCTCGATGCCCCGACGGGTCCGCTGGCGCTGCAAATCGAGGGGGTACATGTGCTTGAAGAGGGACGCAACGTGGGCATCGAAATTCCCGCCGATCGCCTCTTTGCCTTTGAACTCGATGCCGGCGAACGCCTGTTGGCCGCGCCCGCGACGGGAGCGGCGTCATGAGCAGCATTCGTCTCCATCACGTGGGGCATGCCTACGCAGCGGGGAGCTACGCCCTTCAGCCCGCGGATCTCGTGTTCGAGCACGGCAAGACGTACGCGCTGCTCGGGCCATCGGGGTGCGGCAAGACGACCATGCTCAACATCATTTCGGGTCTGCTGCAGCCGTCCGAAGGGCAGGTTCTGTTCAATGACACGGACGTGACCCTGGTTCCGACGGCGCGACGCAACATCGCGCAGGTCTTCCAGTTTCCCGTGATCTACCAGTCCAAGACCGTCTTCGAGAACCTGGCGTTCCCGTTGCAATGCCGAAAATGGGACCGCGAGCGCATCGCCCGCCGGGTCGATGAAATCGCCGGGATGCTTGGGTTGTCGGATCGGCTCGGTCGCCCCGCACGCGGACTGACCGTAGACGAGAAACAGCTCATCTCGCTAGGACGCGGCCTGGTTCGGGACGACGTGGCCGCCATCCTGATGGATGAGCCCCTGACGGTGATCGACCCGCAAATGAAGTTCGAGCTGCGCCGACGCATCAAGCAGGCGCATGCCTATGCCAGGGTCACGGTGATTTACGTCACGCATGACCAGAACGAAGCGATGACGTTTGCCGACGAAATCCTCGTGATGAAGAACGGCCGGGTCGTGCAGCGGGGCACGCCCGAAACCCTGTTCGAGCGGCCGCTCAACCCCTACGTTGGTCATTTCATCGGTTCACCGGGAATGAACTTCCTCCCGCTGGAGCGTCGGGCGCAGTCGCTGGCACTCGCCGGCCTGCCCATCGCCGGAGTGACGACCCACCCGCCCGCAGGTGAAATCATGCTCGGCGTACGGCCGGAACACATGGCCTTCACCGATCCGTCCGATCGGGACGGGTTTCCGGCCATGATCGAAGGCATCGAGGATCATGGTAGCGCACGGGTGGTGGAGGTCTCGATCGGCGGGCACCGTGCCCGTATGAAGCTCTCGCGCGACAAGGCTGTGCCCCCGCCAGGTGCGCCGTTGGCGGTGCGCTTCAACCGACTCTGTCTCTACGTGGATGGAGAATTGCTGGAGTAGTCACTGGGGCGCAGCCCGGCAGATCAGGGCGCGTCCGCACCGTGGCCAATCTACGCAAACACCCCCGCCGTCTCCCGCATGCGCGCAGACACCTCGCCCAGGTGGTGCAGCGTGTCGCCCCAGCTCATCTCCAGTTGCGTGAGCGTCTTGAAGTAGTGGCTCACGATGTACTCGTCGGTCACGCCGATGCCGCCGTGCAGCTGCACCGCCTGCTGGCCGACGAAGCGCATCGATTGGCCGAGCTGCACCTTGGCGCGGGACAGCGCCTGGCGGCGCTCGTCGGCGCTCGCGCCGAGCTTGAGGCTGGCGTAGTAGCTCATCGAGCGCGCGAGTTCGAGCTGCATCTTCATGTCGGCCATGCGGTGGCGCAGCGCCTGGAAGCTCGCGATGGTCACGCCGAACTGCTTGCGCTGGTTCATGTACTCGGCGGTCACGCGCAGCGTCTCGTCCATCACGCCGACGGCGTAGGCGCAGGTGGCGGCGATGCCCACGTCCTGCGCCAGCTCCAGCGCCGCCAGGCCGTCGGTTGTGACCAGCGTTGCCGGTGCGTTGGTAAGCACGAGTTCCGCCGCACGCCCACCCTCCTGCGTGCCGTAGCCCTGTGTCGCCACGCCGCTGGCGTGTCGCTCCACGAGAAAGAGCGCCATGCGGTCACCGAGCTGCGCGGGCACGAGGAAGGCATCGGCACTATCACCCGCGGGAACTATGCTTTTATGAGCTGTCAGCGCATGTCCTGACTGTGTTTGAACCGCTTTCGCATCACAAACGTCGAGCCGGTAGCGCGCCTTGCGCTCCTGCTGCGCCAGCACCACGAGCGCGTCGCCATTGGCGATGCGCGGCAGCCATGCGGCCTGCATGGCCTCGGGCGCGTGCCGTGCCAGCACCTCGGCCACGATCAGCGTCTGCGCCAGCGGCGCGAGCACCAGGCCGCGGCCGAGTTCCTCCATCACCACCATCGCATCGACCGCGCCCTGACCCAGCCCCCCCTGCGCCTCGGGCACGGTGAGCGCCGTCAGGCCCAGCTCGGCCAGCTCGCCCAGCACCGCGCGGTCAAAGCCGCCCGCGGCGGCGATGGCGCGCCGGCGCTCGAAGCCGTAGGCCTTGGCCACCCAGCGGCGCACCGCGTCGCGCAATTGTTCCTGGTCGTCGGTGAAATCGAAATCCATAACGTTCTCCTCAGATGCCATTCCGCGAGCGCGTCAGCGCCATCACGGACCAGCGAAGCTCTTGCAAGAGCCCCCTCTCGGAGGGGGCGCGGGGGAGCAGTCCTGTCGCGCATCGCGCAGACGGTACCTGGCGTCAGCCGAGTACCGTCTGCGAGACGATGTTGCGCTGTACCTCGTTGGAACCGCCGTAAATCGTGGTCTTGCGCAGGTTGAAATACGTGGACGCCAGCGGCGCGTTGCCCACCTCGCCGCCCGGGAAGTCGCCCTGCCAGCCCGCGTCCATCGCCTCCTGGATCAGCGGCAGCGCAAACGGCCCGGCGGCGAGCATCATCAGCTCGGCGTAGCGCTGCTGGATCTCGCTGCCGCGGATCTTCAAGAGGCCCGCGATGTCCAGCGGGTTCTTGCCGCCCTTCTGCGCCGAAAGCACGCGCAGCACCAGCATCTCCAGCGCCACGATGTCCACCTCCAGCAGCGCGATCTGGTCGCGAAAGCGCGTGTCGTCCCACAGGCCCTCACGCCGCGCGATGCGCTTGAGGCGTTCGAGCTCGCGCTTGCTGCGGTTCACGTCGGCAATGCTGGTGCGCTCGTGGCTGAGCAGGTGCTTGGCATAGGTCCAGCCCTTGTTTTCCTCGCCGATGAGCTGGTCGGCGGGCACCTCGACGTTGTCGAAGAAGACCTCGTTGACCTCGCACTCGCCGTCCAGCAGCCGGATCGGCCGCACCGTGACGCCGGGCGATTTCATGTCGAGCACGATGAAGCTGATGCCGGTCTGCGGCTTGCCCTCATTGCTCGTGCGCACCAGGTTGAACATCCAGTCGCCGTACTGGCCCAGCGTGGTCCAGGTCTTCTGGCCGTTGATGATGTATTTGTCGCCCTTGCGTTCGGCGCGGGTCTTCAAGCTCGCGAGGTCCGAGCCCGAGCCCGGCTCGGAATAGCCCTGGCTCCACCAGACCTCTCCGCTGGCGATGCCCGGCAGAAAGCGCTTTTGCTGCTCGGGCGTGCCGAAGGCCATGATGACGGGTGCGACCATCACCGGCCCGAAGGGGATGATGCGCGGCGCACCGGCGAGCGCGCATTCCTCTTCGAACAGATGGCGCTGCACCGCATTCCAGCCCGGGCCGCCGAATTCTTTCGGCCAGCCGAAGCCGAGCCAGCCCTTCTTGCCGAGAATCTTCGCCCAGCCCTGCAGGTCCGCGCGCGTCAAACGCAGGGCGTGGTGCACCTTGTGCGCCGTCTCGGGCGGCAGATGCGCGCGCACCCAGGTGCGCACTTCGGCGCGAAACGCCTCTTCTTCGGGGGTAAATGCGAGATCCATGCCGTTGACTCCTTGATGCGGGCGGTTTTAGCACGCGCCCCCCGGTTTCCTCTGTCCGCGCTGTGACAGTGAGCGCCTACGGTTGCACCCCCAGCTGCTCGCACAGCCGCTGCACCAGCGCCTGCAGCCGCGCGACATCGGCCTGCAACGCATCGACGCGCTGCGCCAGAGCGTCCTCGCCCTGTCCCGCCACTGGCGGCGACTGCGCTGCGGGCACGTCCACCGGCCCGGTCAGCAGTTGCGCCCAGCGCGGTTCACGGGCGCCGGGCGCGCGGGGCAGCAGCAGCACCAGTGGCCCACCCTTGTCGTCGCCGCGCTCGGCCAGCTCCGCCAGGAAGGCCTCGACCGAGGAGGTATCGGCGAAGCGGTGCCAGCGCTCGGCGTTGATGCGCAGCTCGGCCGCCGTCTGCGGGCCGCGCAGCATCAGGAGGCCCAGCAGCGCCGCGGCCTGCGTCGGAACGCCCACGCCGCGCTCGACGTTGTGCTCCCAGCGCGCCACGCGCGCGCCGCCCACCTCCACCACCAGCGCGCGCTGGCGCAGCGCATCGAGCGCCTGCTGCACCTCGCCCTCGGTGAGCTGCATCACCGGCTCGCGGCTGCTCTTCTGGTTGCAGCCCAGCACCAGGCTGTTGAGCGTGAGCGGATAGCTGTCGGGCACGGTGCGCGATTTTTCGAGCAGCGTGGCAAGCACGCGCGCCTCGGCGGCGGCAAGCGGCTGGGTGCGGGGATCGAAGGGCATGGCGGGGATAATCAGTCAAGCATGAAAAACATCGTGATTCTCATCTCGGGCACGGGCTCGAACATGGCCGCCATCGTGCGCGCCGCCGAAATACAGGATTGGGCGGGGCATCTGGACGCGCGCGTGGCCGCCGTGATCAGCAACCGCGCCAATGCCGGGGGCCTGGCGTTCGCGCGCGAGCACGGGATCGCCACGCAGGTCCTTGATCACAAGGAATTCGCCAGCCGCGAGGCCTTCGACACCCAACTGGCGCAGACCATCGACGGGTACACGCCGGCGCTGGTGGTGCTGGCGGGCTTCATGCGCATCCTCACGCCGGGCTTCGTCGCGCACTACGCGGGGCGGCTCGTGAACATCCATCCCTCGCTGCTGCCGGCGTTTCCAGGGCTGCACACGCACCAGCGCGCGATCGAGGCGAGCTGCAAATTCGCCGGCTGCACCGTGCATCAGGTCACGGCCGAACTGGACGTCGGTCCCATCGTGGAGCAGGCCGTCGTGCCGGTGCTCGCGGGCGACACGGCCGAGCAGCTCGCGGCGCGCGTGCTCACGCAGGAGCACCTGATCTACCCGCGCGCCGTCGCCCGGCTTCTCTCCTAACCATAGCTGCCCGCGCATGATCCACAAGGGTTTGCGCCCGTTCTGATTGAAATTCCATGCACCCACAAGCCCTGGTTGAAGCCTGCACCGACCTGTTGCGCCAGGTTCTCACTTTCGAATACCCGGCCGACGCCGTGGTCTCGCGCTACTTTCGCGAGCACCGCCACTTCGGCCCGCGCGAGCGCGCCACGCTGGCCGAGACGACCTACACCGTGCTGCGGCGCAAGCTGCAGTTCGAGCGCCTGGCGCGTTCGGGCTCGGGACCGCGCGAGCGGCGCCTGGCCATCCTCGGCTTCGCGGGCGTGCGCGGCTTTCTGCAGGGCGCGCTGTCAGCGCAGGAATCCGACTGGCTCGATGCCTGCAACGCCGTGCCGCCCGGGGACTTCTTCGAGCCCGAGCGCCACAACCTGCCCGAATGGCTGGCCGAGCGGCTCAAGGCCCAGCTGGGCGCCGATTTCTGGCCGCTGGCCGAGAGCCTGCTGCAAGGCGCACCGCTGGATCTGCGCGTCAATACCTTGAAGGCAAAACGGCCTCAGACGCAGGCAGAGCTTGCGCAGCTAGCTATCAAGTCTGAAGAAACACCGTATTCTCCCTGGGGCCTGCGCGTGCAGGGCAAGCCCGCGCTCACCCACCTGGAGCTGTTCAAGAACGGCTCCATCGAGGTGCAGGACGAAGGCTCGCAACTGCTGGCGCTGCTGCTCGACGCCAAGCGCGGCGAGATGGTGGTGGATTTCTGCGCCGGCGCGGGCGGCAAGACGCTGGCCATCGGCGCCACCATGCGCTCGACCGGGCGGCTCTACGCCTTCGACACCTCGGCGCACCGGCTCGACGCGCTCAAGCCACGGCTGGCGCGCTCGGGCCTGTCCAACGTGCATCCGGCCGCGATCGCGCACGAGCGTGATGAACGCGTCAAGCGCCTGGCGGGCAAGATCGACCGCGTGCTCGTCGATGCGCCCTGCTCGGGCCTGGGCACACTGCGGCGCAATCCCGACCTGAAATGGCGCCAGTCGCCCGAGAGCGTGCAGGAGCTCACGGCCAAGCAGGCCGCCATCCTCGCCAGCGCCGCGCGGCTGGTGAAGCCGGGCGGGCGCCTCATCTACGCCACCTGCAGCCTGCTGGCCGAGGAAAACGAGGCCATCGCCGACGCCTTCAGCGCCGCGCAGCCGGATTTCACGCCGCTGCCCGCGGGCGAGCTGCTCGCGCAACTGAAGGTGCCGCAAGCGGCGAGCCTGGCCAGCGGCGGCGACGATGGCCAGCGCCACCTGCGCCTGTGGCCGCACCGGCACCAGACCGACGGCTTCTTCGCCGCCGTCTGGCAGCGGCGCTGAGATCGGTGGCGCTCAGGCCTGGGCGCGCTCCCACCACCGGGCACCGAACTGCCCCTGCATCCACGTGATGAACTGGCGCACCTTGGCCGGCACCATGCGCGGCGACGGAAACACCGCGTGCACTTCCTGCTGCGGCAGCTGCCACGCATCGAGCAGGCTGAGCACGGCGCCTTCGCCCAGCGAATGCTGCGCCACGTAGCGCGGCAGCGCAGCGATGCCCATGCCGCTGCGCGCGGCCAAAAGCAGCATCGACAGGTTGTTGGAGCGCAGCCGCGCGCGCACCGTCACGCTTTTCTGACGGCCATCGCGCCCGGTGAACTGCCAGCGCTCGCCGCCCTGCACGCTGCTGTAGATCAGCACATCGTGGCGCGCCAGGTCATCGGGTTTGCGCGGCACGGCGTGCGCCTTCAGATACTCGGGTGAGGCCACCAGCACCCAGGGGTTCACGCCCAGCCAGGCCGCGCCCAGCGTGGAATCGGCCAATTTGCCCAGGCGCACCGCGACGTCCACGCCCTGCTCCACCAGGTTCACGTAGCGGTCGTCGCACTGCAACTCGATCTGCAGTTGCGGGTTCATGCGCATGAATTCGAGCACCAGCGGCGCCATCACGCGCCGCCCGAAAGCCACCGAGGAGCTGAGGCGCATGCTGCCCTCGGCCTGCGTCTGCAGGAGCGTGCCGACGGAACTCGCCTCGTCCGCGTGCAGGCAGATGAGTCGGCATTTCTCGTAGTACAGCAGGCCGATCTCGGTCGGACTCACGCCGTGCGTCGTACGGTGCAGCAGCCGCGCGCCCAGCTGCTGCTCCATGCGGTTGATCTGCTTGGTGGCGGCAGGCTGGCCTATGCCCACCTCCTGCGCGGCCTTGCTGAACGAGCCCAGATCGACGATGCGGACGAAAAGGCGGATGTCCTGAATGCGGTCCATGAAGCATTGTGAATGCGGCAACGGCGCCGGCTGCCATTCCAGCACGGAATAAGCGTCATGCGCAAGAGCCGTCTTCCGCGTCAATGCAATCGCGCGGACGATCAGCCCCATCGACAAAGCCGCAGACCAAGAGAGTCCCACATGCCCAAGATGAAAGCCGCGATGTCCGCGGTGCTGGTGATGGAAAAGGAAGGCATCACGCAGGCCTTTGGCGTGCCCGGCGCCGCCATCAACCCGTTCTACGCCCAGCTCAAGGAGCGCGGCAGCATCGCCCATGTGCTGGCGCGCCACGTCGAGGCCGCCACGCACATGGCCGAGGGCTACACCCGCGCCGTGGCCGGCAACATCGGCGTGGCGCTCGGCACCTCGGGCCCGGCCGGGACCGACATGCTGACCGGGCTGTACTCGGCCAGCGCCGATTCGATTCCCATCCTGTGCATCACCGGCCAAGCACCGCGCGCCAGGCTGCACAAGGAAGATTTTCAGGCGGTGGACATCGCCAGCATCGCCCGGCCCGTGACCAAGATGGCCACCACGGTGCTCGAACCCGCGCAGGTGCCGCGCGTGTTCCAGCAGGCCTTTCACCTGATGCGCTCGGGCCGCCCCGGCCCGGTGCTGATCGATCTGCCGTTCGATGTGCAGATGGCCGAGATCGAATTCGACATCGACACCTACGAGCCGCTGCCCGTCTACAAGCCGACCGCCACACGCAAGCAGGTGGAAAAGGCGCTGACCATGCTGATGGCGTCCGAGCATCCGCTCATCGTCGCCGGTGGCGGCATCATCAACGCCGACGCGAGCGAGCAGCTCGTGGCATTTGCCGAACTCATCGGCGTGCCGGTGATTCCCACACTCATGGGCTGGGGCGCCATCCCCGACGACCACCCCTTGACGGCCGGCATGTGCGGCCTGCAGACCGCGCACCGCTATGGCAACGCCAGCATGCTCGCGAGCGACTTCGTGCTGGGCATAGGCAACCGCTGGGCCAACCGCCACACCGGCTCGCCCGAGGTGTACTGCAAGGGCCGGCGCTTCGTTCACGTGGACATCGAGCCGACGCAGATCGGGCGCATCTTCACGCCGGAGCTGGGCATCGTCTCGGATGCCAAGGCGGCGCTGCAGCTCTTCATCGAAGTCGCCAGGGAGTGGAAGCAAACGGGCAGGCTGCGCGACTACAGCGCCTGGGTGCAGGAATGCCAGGCGCGCAAGAAGGACCTCGCGTTCCTGCGCAAGACCCACTACGACACCGTGCCGCTCAAGCCCCAGCGCGTGTACCAGTGCATGAACAACGCCTTCGACCGCGACACCTGCTACGTCTCGACCATCGGCCTGTCGCAGATCGCCGGCGGCCAGTTCCTGCACGTGTTCAAGCCGCGGCACTGGATCAACGCCGGGCAGGCGGGGCCACTGGGCTGGACACTGCCGGCGGCGCTGGGCGTGCGCGTAGCCGACCCCCGGCGCAAGATCGTCGCGCTCTCGGGCGACTACGACTTCCAGTTCCTCATCGAGGAGCTGGCCGTGGGCGCGCAGTTCCAGCTGCCCTACATCCATATCGTCGTCAACAACAGTTATCTGGGGCTGATCCGCCAGAGCCAGCGCGGGTTTGCCATGGACTACTGCGTGCAGCTGGCGTACGAGAACGTCAACTCGCCCGAGGTGCAGGGCTACGGCATGGACCACGTGAAGGTGGCCGAGGGCCTGGGCTGCAAAGCGATCCGCGTGCACGGACAAAACGAGATCGCGCCCGCGATCCGCCAGGCCGAAGCCTGGATGGAGCAATACAAGGTGCCGGTGGTGATCGAGGTGATCCTGGAGCGCGTGACCAACATCGCCATGGGCACGGAGATCGACAACGTCACCGAATTCGAAGAACTGGCCACGGACAAAAGCGATGCGCCCACGGCCCTCGCCCTGCTCGATTGAAAGGAAACCCACCATGCCAAAATTTGCCGCCAACCTCACGATGCTCTTCACCGAGCGCCCGTTCCTGGAACGCTTCGCCGCCGCGCGAGCGGCCGGCTTCGACGCCGTCGAATTCCTCTTTCCCTACGCCTGGCCGGCGCAGGAGATCAAGGCGCTGCTCACGCAGCACCGGCTCCGGCTCGTGCTGCACAACCTGCCCGCGGGCGACTGGGACGCGGGCGAGCGCGGCATCGCCTGCCTGCCCGATCGCACCGAGGAATTTCGCGCGGGCGTGGCCAGGGCCATCGAGTACGCCACGGCGCTGGAGGTGCCCCAGCTCAACTGCCTGATCGGCAAGGTGCCGGCGGGCGTCGACCCACGCCAGATCGACGAGACCGTGATCGAGAACCTGCGCCACGCCGCCGCCGAACTCGCAAGGCACGGCAAGCGCCTGGTGATCGAGGCGATCAACACCTACGACATTCCCGGCTTCTACCTGCACGGCACGGCGCAGGCGCTCAGGCTCATCGAACAGGTGGGCGCGGACAACCTCCTGGTGCAGTACGACATCTACCACATGCAGCGCATGGAGGGCGAGATCGCCGCCACGCTGCAAAAGCACCTGAACCGGATCGGCCACGTGCAGCTCGCCGACAACCCCGGCCGCCACGAACCGGGTACGGGCGAGCTGAACTGGCGCTTTCTCTTCGCGCACCTGGACCGCATCGGCTACGACGGCTGGATCGGCTGCGAATACCAGCCCGCGACCACGACCGAGGCAGGCCTGGACTGGATCGAGGCGCTGAGCCGTTGATTCACCATTCACACGAGGAACACACGCAATGAGCACATCCCCCCTGAACATCGGCTTCGTCGGCCTGGGCATCATGGGCACGCCGATGGCGGGCCATCTGATCAAGGCCGGTCACCATGTGCATCTGCGCACCCGGCACCAGGTGCCCGATGAACTCGTCGCCGCCGGCGGCACGGCCTGCGCCAGCGCCCGCGAAGTCGCCGAGCGCTCGGACGTCATCATCACCATGGTGCCCGACACCCCGGACGTGGGCCAGGCCCTGTTTGGCGAGCACGGCGTGGCCGAAGGCCTGAGCCCGGGCAAGCTGGTGATCGACATGTCCTCCATTTCGCCCGTCGAGACCAAGGAATACGCGCGCAAGATCGAGGCGCTGGGCTGCGACTACCTGGACGCGCCCGTCTCCGGCGGCGACGTGGGTGCGAAAAATGCCACGCTCTCCATCATGTGCGGCGGCAAACCCGAGGTGTTCGAGCGCGCCCGGCCGGTGCTCGCACTCATGGGCAGGAACATCACGCGCGTGGGCGACACGGGCGACGGCCAGACCTGCAAGGTCGCCAACCAGATCGTCGTGGCGCTCACCATCAATGCGGTGGCCGAGGGCCTGCTGTTTGCCGCGCGCGCCGGCGCCGACCCGGCCCGGGTGCGCGAAGCCCTGCTCGGCGGCCTGGCCAGCTCGCGCATCCTCGACATCCTGGGCGAGCGCATGATCCGCCGCACCTTCGAGCCGGGCTTTCGCATCGCGCTGCACCAGAAGGATCTGAACCTCGCGCTCACGGCCGCGCGCCAGCTCGGTCTGGCGCTGCCCGCCACGGGCACCGCGCAGCAGCTCTTCAGCGCCTGCGCGGCGCATGGCGGATCGGCCTGGGACCACTCGGGCATGGTGCGCGCGCTCGAAAAGCTCGCCAACTTCGAAATCGGCCAAGCCGCGCAAGCACTCTGAACCCATAATCCGTCATGACCGCTGCCGCCCTCATGCGCGCGATGTTCGAAGCCGCCATTGCCTCGGCGCAACCGGCGCTGTGCGTGCCGCCCTATCTGCCCCGTCCCGACGAGGTCAGGGGCCGGCTGGTGGTGATCGGCGCGGGCAAGGCCTCGGCCGCCATGGCGCGAGCGGTCGAGGATCACTGGCCGGGCGCGCTCACCGGCCTCGTCGTCACGCGCTACGGCTACGCCGTGCCGTGCGAGCGCGTCGAGATCGTGCAGGCCGCGCACCCCGTGCCCGACGCGGCGGGCCTGGCGGGGGCGCAGCGCATGCTGGCGCTGGCCGAAAGCCTCACGGCCGACGACGTGGTGCTGTGCCCGATCTCGGGCGGCGGCTCGGCGCTGCTGCCGCTGCCCCTGCCGGGCCTGACGCTCGCGGACAAGCAGGCCGTCAACCGCGCGCTGCTCGCCAGCGGCGCCAGCATCAGCGAGATGAACACCGTACGCCGGCACCTCTCGGCGATCAAGGGCGGGCGCCTGGCCGTGGCCTGCCACCCGGCGCGCGTCATCACGCTGCTGCTCTCGGACGTGCCGGGCGACGCGCCCTGCGACATCGCCTCCGGCCCCACGGTGGGCGACGCGAGCACCTGCGCCGACGCGCTCGCGATCGTGCGGCGCTACGGCATCGCGCTGCCCGCGCAGGTGCGCCAGGTGCTGGAGAGCGGCGCGGGCGAATCCATCAAGCCGGACGACCCCCGCCTGGCGGGCATCCGCACGCACATCGTCGCCGCGCCGCAGCAGGCGCTGCAGGCCGCGGCCGCCGTCGCCGCGCAGCAGGGCTACACGCCGCACATCCTGAGCGATGCGATCGAGGGCGAGGCGCGCGACGTCGGCAAGGTGCTCGCGGCGCTGGCGCTGCAGGTGGCGGGGCGCGGCCAGCCCTTCCAGGCGCCCTGCGCCATCCTCTCGGGCGGCGAGACGACGGTGACGCTGCGCGGCAAGGGCCGGGGCGGGCGCAACGTCGAATGCCTGCTCTCATTCGCACTGGCGGCGCGCGGCCACCCGCGCATCCACGCGCTCATGGGCGACACCGACGGCGTGGACGGCATGCAGGACATCGCCGGCGCCATCGCCGGGCCCGACACGCTCGCGCGCGCCTTCGCCCAGGGCATCCAGCCACGACTGAGCCTGGACGACAATGACGGCCACGGCTTCTTCGAGGCGCTGGGCGATTCGGTGATCACCGGCCCCACGCTCACCAACGTCAACGATTTCCGCGTCGTGCTCATCGACGCCTGAAACACACACCACCACCATGCACCGCACCCGCCGCGCCAAGATCGTCGCCACCCTGGGCCCCGCGAGTTCCGACCTCGCGATGATCCGCCAGCTCTTCCTGGCGGGGGCGGACGTGTTCCGCATGAACTTCAGCCACGGCACGCGCGAGGACCACGCCGCGCGCTTTGCCGCGGTGCGCGAGGTGGAGCGCGAGACCGGCCGCCCCATCGCCATCCTCGCGGACCTGCAGGGGCCGAAACTGCGCGTGGGCCGCTTCGCCGATGGCCCGGTGCAGCTCGGGGAGGGCCAGGCATTCCGCTTCGACCTGGACCCGGCGCCGGGCAACGCGGAGCGCGTGAACCTGCCGCACCCCGAGATCTTCGCCGCGCTCGTGCCCGGCGCCGAACTGCTGCTCGACGACGGCAAGCTGCGCGTGCGCGTGCAGCGCTGCGACGCCGCGAGCGCCGACACCACGGTGCTCGTGGGCGGGCGCCTGTCCGAGCGCAAGGGCGTGAACGTGCCCGGCGTGATGCTGCCGATCTCGGCGCTCACGGCCAAGGACCGCGCCGACCTGGAGACCGCGCTTTCTCTTGGCGCCGACTGGATCGCCCTGTCCTTCGTGCAGCGTCCCGAAGACCTCACTGAGGCGCGCGCTCTCATCGCCGGGCGCGCGGCGCTGCTGGCCAAGCTCGAAAAACCCTCGGCCGTCGAGCGGCTCGGTGAGGTCGTGGCCGCCGCCGACGCGGTGATGGTCGCGCGCGGCGACCTCGGCGTGGAAATGCCGGCCGAGCAGGTGCCGGCGATCCAGAAACGCATCGTCAAGCTCTGCCGCAAGCTCGGCAAGCCGGTGATCGTGGCGACGCAGATGCTCGAATCGATGATAGAAAGCCCCGTGCCCACGCGCGCCGAGGCCTCGGACGTCGCCACCGCGATCTACGACGGCGCCGACGCCGTGATGCTCTCGGCCGAATCGGCCGCGGGCCAATATCCGCTGCAGGCCGTGACGATGATGAACCGCATCATCGAAGGGACGGAATCCGACCCGCAGTACCGCGAGTTCATCGAAGCCTCGCAGGCCGCGACCGAGGCCGACACGCACAACGTGACGCAGGCCGTGTGCAGCGCCATGCGCAGCGCCGCCGCGCTGCTCAGGGCCGATGCCATCGTCTGCTACACCAGCAGCGGCCACACCAGCCTGCGCGCCGCACGCGAGCGGCCCCAGGCGCCCATCCTGAGCCTGTCGCCGCACCTGGCGACCTCGCGCAAGCTGGCGCTCGCCTGGGGCGTGCACTCCATGCACGTGCCCGATCCCACCTCGCTCGACGAGCTCGCCCCCATGGCCACGGCGGTGGCGCGCGAGCAGGGTTTCGCTCAGCCTGGGCGCCCCATCGTGATCCTGGCGGGCGTGCCCTTCGGCGAAAGCGGCACCACCAACATGATGCGCGTGGCCGTGGCCTGATACGGTTTCGCCTTCAAACGTATCACTGCGTTGGTTCGCCTTGTCCTACGCTTGAATGCAAAACCGTATGAGCGGCGCAGCCAGTCACTCCCGCGCGGGGTCGTGCCCTTCGGCACGCGCATTGCGCGCCCGCAGCTCGCGCAGGCGCTCGGCGATCCTGATTTCCAGCCCGCGCGGCACGGGCTCGTAAAAGTTGGGCGGCTCCATGCCCTCGGGCAGGTAGGTCTCGCCCGCGGCAAAGCCGCCCTCCTCGTCGTGCGCGTAGCGGTAGCCCTTGCCATAGTCGAGCTGCTTCATGAGCTTGGTCGGGGCGTTTCTCAGGTGCAGCGGCACCGGCCGCGTGCCCTCTTTTTCCACCAGGGCGCGCGCCCTCTTGTAGGCGACGTAACCCGCGTTGCTCTTGGGCGCGACGGCCAGGTAGATCACCGCCTGCGCCAGCGCCAGCTCGCCCTCGGGGCTGCCCAGGCGCTCATACGTTTGCGCCGCTTCGCTGGTGATCTGCATCGCGCGCGGGTCGGCCAGGCCAATGTCCTCCCACGCCATGCGCACGATGCGCCGCGCGAGATACCTCGGTTCGGCCCCGCCGTCGAGCATGCGCACCAGCCAGTACAGCGCCGCGTCGGGGTCGGAGCCGCGCACCGACTTGTGCAGCGCGCTGATGGTGTCGTAGAACTGCTCGCCGCCCTTGTCGTAGCGGCGCATTTGCTGGCCGAGCGTGGCGATGAGCCAGGCATCGGTGATGGTCTCCACCTGGGCCTGCGCGGCGGTGATCGCGAGCTGTTCCAGCGTGTTCAAGAGGCGCCGCGCATCGCCATCGGCATACGCCACCAGCCGCTCGATCGCATCGTTTTCGATAGCTGGAAGCGCTTGCAGGGCCTGCGCCTTGGCCACGATCTGCTTCAAATCATCGGGCGTGAGCGGCTGCAGCACATAGACCGTGGCACGCGAGAGCAGCGCCGAGTTCACCTCGAACGAGGGGTTCTCGGTGGTCGCGCCGACGAAGGTGAACAAGCCGCTTTCCACGTGCGGCAAAAACGCGTCCTGCTGCGCCTTGTTGAAGCGGTGCACCTCATCGACGAAAACGATGGTGCGCTGCGGCGTGAGGCTGTCCCGCGCCTTCTCGGCCAGCTCGACCGCCTCGCGGATGTCCTTCACGCCGCCCAGCACCGCGCTGATGGCGATGAACTGCGCGTCGAACGCCTGCGCCATGAGCCGCGCGATCGTCGTCTTGCCCGTGCCCGGCGGCCCCCAGAGGATGCACGAATGCGGCTGCCCGGATTCGAACGCCAGGCGCAGCGGCTTGCCCGGCCCGAGCACCTGCGGCTGGCCGATCACCTCGGAAAGCTGGCGCGGGCGCAGGCGCTCGGCCAGGGGGGTGTGGGGAGAAGCCGGTTTCATCGCTGCGGCAGCTGCAAGTAGTGACATGCATGATGGTAGCGGCCCGTCGCGCCGCCCGGTCGGACAATGCAGGCATGGCCTCGCAACGTTCCCTCGACAAACTTCTGCGCGACATCCGCGCCTGCACCGTCTGCGCCCCCTTCCTGCCGCTGGGGCCGCGCCCGGTGCTGCAGGCGGGCCACGGCGCGCGCATCCTGCTCGCGAGCCAGGCGCCCGGCATCAAGGTGCACCAGACGGGCATTCCGTTCAACGACGCCAGCGGCCGGCGCCTGCGCGAGTGGCTGGGCATGAGCGAAGAGGTGTTCTACGACCGCGAGAAGGTCGCCATCGTGCCCATGGGCTTCTGCTACCCCGGCCGCGCGGCCAAGGGCTCGGGCGACGCGCCGCCGCGCCCCGAATGCGCGCCGCTGTGGAGAAAGCGCGTGATGGCGCAGCTGCCCGCCATCGAACTCACCGTGGTGATTGGCGTCTACGCGCTGGCCTGGCACGTACCCGATGCGAAGAAGATGGGCGTGACCGAAGCCGTGCGGCAATGGCAGCGCTGGTGGCCGCACACGCTGGTGCTGCCGCACCCGAGCCCGCGCAACAACGGCTGGCTCAAGAACAACCCGTGGTTCGAGCAGGAGTTGTTGCCGAAGGTGCGGGAGCGGGTGGGGGAGTTGTTGTTGTGAGAGGGGGCTTTGCGTTGCCCTGCGCTTTGCACGATTGGGGAGCCGGGTCTCGCCCCGGCCCCGGAACCGTGCGAAGAACAGGGTGATGCGAAAGCCCCAGGCCCCAGCCCTCTCCCCAAAGGGGCAAGGAAAAAACTACCCCAGCAACCCCAAACACTCCATCGGATGCCCGATGCTCGCATCCGCCCCCCACTCCTGCGCCCGGGCGTCCACGCCGAGGTATCCGTAAAGCGCCGCCACCGTCCCCATCCCGGCCGCCTGCCCGGCCGCCACGTCGCGCTCATCGTCGCCCACGTAGATGCACTGCGACGGCGCCAGATCGAGCCGGCGGCAGGCCTCCAGCAGCGATGCGGGGTTGGGCTTGAGGTGCGCCGTGGTGTCGCCGCTCACGAGGCAGCTGCTGCTTGAAAACAGCGGCAGCCGCGCCGCGATGAGCCGCGTGAAACGCTCGTATTTGTTGGTGACCACGCCCCACCTGAGGCCCCGCTGCCGCAGCGCATCGACAAGCAGCGGCACACCCTCGAACACCCGCGTGCTGTCATGGATGCAGGCCTCGTAACGGTCGAAAAACTCCTCGCGCAGCACGGCAAACCCGGGCTGCTCGGGTGTGACGCCAAAGGCCACGCCCATCATGCCGCGCGCGCCCATGCCGGCCGACGAGCGGTAGCGGGCCACGCCCAGCGGCGCCAGGCCCCGCGCCACGCGCATCTGCTCGGCGGCGGCGCCCAGGTCCGGCGCGCTGTCGATCAAGGTGCCGTCCAGATCGAACAGCACCGCCCGCACGCCATGAAACACCGCGCCGCTCATGCCGCAGGCCGCTGCGTGGCAACGAGGTAGTTCACACGTGTGTCGCCGTCCAGCCAGTAGCGGCGCGTGAGCGGGTTGTACTGCATGCCGCGCATCTGCCGCACGTCGAGCTGCGCCGCACGGCAGGCGGCGGCCAGTTCGCTGGGCGTGATGAAGCGGCTCCACTCGTGCGTGCCACGCGGCAGCAGCTTGAGCACGTATTCCGCGCCCACGATGGCGAACGCGAAGGATTTGGGATTGCGGTTGATGGTGGAGAAAAACACCCAGCCGCCGGGCTTGACCAGCCGCGCGCAGGCCGCCACCACCGAGGCCGGATCCGGCACGTGCTCGAGCATTTCCATGCACGTCACCACATCGAAGCTCGCCGGCGCCTCGTCGGCCAGCGCCTCGGCACTCACCTCGCGGTAATCCAGGCCGCTCACGCCCGTCTCCAGCGCATGCAGTTGCGCCACGCGCAGCGGCTTGGTGGCGAGGTCGATACCCGTAACCCGCGCACCGCTGCGCGCCATGGCCTCGGCCAGAATGCCGCCACCGCAGCCCACGTCCAGCACCTGCTTGCCCGCCAAGGCGGCGATGCCGTCGATCCACGCCAGGCGCAGCGGATTGATCTGATGCAAGGGGCGAAACTCGCCCTCGGCATCCCACCAGCGGTGGGCCAGCTCGGAGAATTTTTCCAGCTCGGCTGGGTCGGCATTGACGGAAGCGCTCATGCCTGCATTGTCACACCCGGCAACGGCGACGCCCTGTGCCGTTTTTCACACCCGCCGGGCGAGCCGTGGCGCAAAGCATTAAAATGAAAGGCTTTTCCATACAACAGTCGCCCGGCAGCATCCAAAGCAAGCTTCGAAAACCGCGCCCAGGATGCATTCCTTCCGAGCGCGACCGGGCGACCCGAGCTTTTCGGAGAAACCCGTGCTTTCGTCACTCAAGCCCACCTTCCCGCCCGCGATTCTGGCGCTGGCCGATGGAACGGTCTTCACAGGCAACTCGATCGGGGCCGCTGGCAGCGCCTGCGGTGAAGTGGTGTTCAACACCGCGATGACCGGCTACCAGGAAATCCTCACCGACCCGAGCTACTGCCGCCAGATCGTCACGCTCACCTACCCGCACATCGGCAACTACGGCACCAACGAGGAAGACAACGAATCCGGCCAGGTGCATGCCGCCGGCCTCGTCATCAAGGATCTGCCGCTGCTCGCGAGCAACTGGCGCATGGGCGAGACGCTGCCCGCCTACCTGCGGCGCCACGCCACGGTGGCGATCGCCAACATCGACACCCGGCGCTTGACGCGCCACCTGCGCGAACACGGGGCGCAAAACGGCGCCATCGTGGCGCTGGCCGAGGGCGAAACCGTCACGCCGGCGCGCATCGACGAGGCCGTCGCCGCCGCGCGGGCCGTGCCCGACATGACGGGACTGGACCTGGCCAAGGTGGTCTCCACGAGGGAAACCTACACCTGGAATCAGACCAAGTGGCAGCTTGGCAAGGGCTACGGCAGCTTGACCGAGCCGCGCTGGCGCGTGGTGGCCTACGACTTCGGCATCAAGCGCAACATCCTGCGTCTGCTGGCCGAGCGCGGCTGCAGCGTCACCGTCGTGCCCGCGCAGACACCGGCGGCCGAGGTCTTCGCGATGCAGCCCGACGGCATCTTCCTCTCCAACGGCCCCGGCGACCCCGCCGCGTGCGACTACGCGGTGGCTGCGGTGCGCGAGATCATGGCCAGCGATATTCCGGTGTTCGGCATCTGCCTGGGCCACCAGATCATGGCGCTGGCCAGCGGCGCCAAGACCTTCAAGATGACGCACGGCCACCACGGCGCCAACCACCCGGTGAAAGACCTGGACAACGGCCGCGTGGCCATTACCAGCCAGAACCACGGCTTCGCGGTGGACATGAAGGATTTGCCCGACAGCCTGCGCGCCACGCACGTCAGCCTGTTCGATGGCACGCTGCAGGGCATGAAGTGCAAGACCAAGCCCATGTTCAGCTTCCAGGGCCACCCCGAGGCTTCGCCCGGCCTGCACGACGTGGACTACCTGTTCGACCGCTTCACCGACCTGATCCACGCGGCCAAGGCCGGCTGAGCCACGCACCAGCGCCATGAAACTCTTCAGCTTCCCGCAAGCCATGCTCGAAAAGGCCGTCGCCAGGCGATTGCTCACGCTCGAGCCCGCGCACCGCGCCTGGTTTGTCGAGCGCTGGCAGCAAAAGCCCTACAAGAAGGCCTTCATCGAGCGCAAGGCCATGCCGCTCGTCACGCTCGTGGCCAAGGGAAAAACCTGGGACGACGCCACCTTCGATGGCACGCTCGCCGAGTGGGACGCGAGCTTTCACGACGCCGAAGCCGCCGTGCTGCGCCCGCTCGTGGAGGGCGACGGCCTGCTGCAGCTCATGCAAAAGAACCTGCCTGCCGAGCGCGCGCAAAAGCTGCTGCAGCGCCTGGCGACGCGCCCGGCCAGCGCACCACAAAACAATTAAGGCAAGAACACCATGCCCAAACGCACAGACCTCAAGACCATCCTCATCATCGGCGCCGGCCCCATCATCATCGGCCAGGCCTGCGAGTTCGACTACTCCGGCGTGCAGGCCTGCAAGGCGTTGCGCGAGGAGGGCTACCGCGTGGTGCTGATCAACAGCAACCCCGCCACCATCATGACCGACCCGGCCACGGCCGACGTCACCTACATCGAGCCCATCACCTGGCAGACGGTCGAGAAGATCATCGCCAAGGAACGCCCCGACGCCATCCTGCCGACCATGGGCGGGCAGACCGCGCTCAACTGTGCGCTCGACCTCTGGCGCAACGGCGTGCTCAACAAGTACCGCGTCGAGCTCATCGGCGCCAAGCCCGAAGCCATCGACAAGGCCGAGGACAGGCTCAAGTTCAAGGACGCGATGACGCGCATCGGGCTGGAGTCCGCGCGCTCCGGCATCGCGCACAGCATGGACGACGCCTGGGCGGTGCAGAAGAAGGTGGGCTTTCCGGCCGTGATCCGCCCCAGCTTCACGCTCGGCGGCACGGGCGGCGGCATTGCCTACAACCCCGAGGAATTCGAGACCATCTGCAAGCGCGGACTGGAGGCCTCGCCCACGCACGAGCTGCTCATCGAAGAGTCGCTGCTGGGCTGGAAAGAATTCGAGATGGAAGTCGTGCGCGACCACGCGGACAACTGCATCATCGTCTGCTCGATCGAGAACCTCGACCCCATGGGCGTGCACACCGGCGACTCGATCACCGTGGCGCCGGCGCAGACGCTCTCGGACAAGGAATACCAGGTGATGCGCGACGCGAGCATCGCCATCCTGCGCGAGATCGGGGTGGACACCGGCGGCTCCAACGTGCAGTTTTCGGTCAACCCCACCAACGGTCGCCTGATCGTCATCGAGATGAACCCGCGCGTCAGTCGATCCTCGGCGCTCGCGTCCAAGGCCACGGGCTTCCCCATCGCCAAGGTCGCGGCCAAGCTGGCCGTGGGCTACACGCTCGACGAACTGCGCAACGACATCACCGGCGGCATCACGCCCGCGTCGTTCGAGCCTTCCATCGACTACGTCGTCACCAAGGTGCCGCGTTTCGCCTTCGAGAAATTCCCCGCCGCCGACAGCCACCTCACGACGCAGATGAAGAGCGTGGGCGAGGTGATGGCGATCGGGCGCACCTTCCAGGAGAGCTTCCAGAAGGCGCTGCGCGGCCTGGAAGTGGGCGTGGACGGCATGAACGAGAAAACGCAGGACCGCGAGTTGCTTGAAAAGGAACTGGGCGCGCCCGGCCCCGAGCGCATCTGGTACGTGGGCGATGCGTTTGCCATGGGCCTGTCGATCGCCGAGGTGCACCAGCTCACCAAGATCGATCCGTGGTTCCTCGCGCAGATCGAGCAGATCGTGAAGATCGAGCTCGAACTGGATGAGCACACGGCACAGCATGGCGGGCAGGCCGTCGATAAGCTATCGAAAGAAGAGCTGCTCGCGCTCAAGAGCAAAGGGTTTTCGGACAGAAGGCTGGCCAAACTTCTGAAGACGGACGAGAAGGCGGTGCGCGAGGCGCGCCACGCGCTGGGCGTGCGCCCGGTGTACAAGCGGGTCGATACCTGCGCCGGTGAATTCCCGACCAGCACCGCCTACATGTATTCGAGCTACGACGAGGAGTGCGAAGCCGCGCCGACCAGCAAGAAGAAGATCATGGTGCTCGGCGGCGGGCCCAACCGCATCGGCCAGGGCATCGAATTCGACTACTGCTGCGTGCACGCGGCGCTGGCCATGCGCGAGGACGGCTACGAGACCATCATGGTCAACTGCAATCCCGAGACCGTCTCCACCGACTACGACACGTCCGACCGCCTGTACTTCGAGCCGCTCACACTCGAAGACGTGCTGGAGATCGTCGACAAGGAAAAACCCACCGGCGTGATCGTGCAGTACGGCGGGCAGACCCCGCTCAAGCTGGCGCTGGCGCTGGCCGCCGAGGGCGTGCCCATCATCGGCACCAGCCCCGACATGATCGACGCGGCCGAAGACCGCGAGCGCTTCCAGCACCTGCTGCAGCAGCTTGGCCTGCGCCAGCCGCCCAACGCCACCGCGCGCACCGAGGAAGAAGCGCTGCAAAAGGCCGCGGACCTCGGCTATCCACTCGTGGTGCGCCCCAGCTACGTGCTGGGCGGACGCGCGATGGAGATCGTGCACGAGCAGGCGAGTCTCGAGCGCTACATGCGCGAGGCGGTGAAGGTCTCCAACGACTCGCCGGTGCTGCTCGACCGCTTCCTCTCGGATGCGATCGAATGCGACGTGGACGCGGTGCGCGACAGCGAAGGCAAGGTCTACATCGGCGGCGTGATGGAGCACATCGAACAGGCCGGCGTGCACTCGGGCGACTCGGCCTGCTCGCTGCCGCCCTACTACCTCAAGGCCGCCACCGTGGCCGAGCTCAAGCGCCAGACCGCGGCGATGGCCGAGGGCCTGCAGGTCGTCGGTCTGATGAACGTGCAGTTCGCGATCCAGGAAAAACCGCAGGCCGACGGCAGCGTGCAGGACGTGATCTACGTGCTCGAAGTGAACCCGCGCGCCAGCCGCACCGTGCCCTTCGTCAGCAAGGCCACGGGCGTGCAACTGGCCAAGGTGGCCGCGCGCTGCATGGTGGGCGACACGCTGGCGGTGCAGGGCATCACCGAAGAGCCCAAGCTGCCCTACTTCTGCGTGAAGGAGGCGGTGTTCCCCTTCGTCAAGTTCCCCGGCGTGGACACCATCCTCGGCCCCGAGATGAAGTCCACCGGCGAGGTCATGGGTGTGGGCAAGACCTTCGGCGAGGCCTACATCAAGGCCGAGATCGGCGCCGGCGAGCGCCTGCCGCACCCCCCTGCGGCGGGCGAGCCGATCGGCAAGGTATTCCTCACCGTGCGCAACCACGACAAGCCCCAGGCCGTGCAGATCGCGCGCGACCTCGCCGCGATGGGCTACCCGCTCATCGCCACGCGCGGCACCGCGGCTGCCATCACGCAGGCCGGCATTGCCTGCGAGACGGTGAACAAGGTCACCGAAGGCCGCCCGCACGTGGTGGACATGATCAAGAACGGCGAGATCGCGCTCGTGATCAACACCGTGGAAGAGCGCCGCAACGCCATCGCCGACAGCCGCGCCATCCGCACCAGCGCGCTGGCCAACCGCGTGCCCACCATCACCACCATCTTCGGCGCCGAAGCCGCCGTGGAAGGCATGAAGAGCATGAACCAGCTCGGCGTGATCTCGGTGCAGGAAATGCACGCGCAGCTGGCCTGAGCCCGACAGGCATGCATGGCAAAGGCCACCCGCGGGTGGCCTTTTTCATGGCTGAGCGATCAGGACATCCAGCGGATGGCGCCGGTGGCCACGTCGTGCATCGCGCCCACCACCTTCAGCTGCCCCGCCTGCACGCGCGCGGCCAGCACCGGCGCGCGCGCCGTGCGCGCAACGGTGTCCTGCACGTTGCGCTCGGCCACGCGCTGCACCAGCGCCTTGTCCCTGGAGCTGGGCACGCCTTCGTATTTGAGCGCCGCCAGCGATGGGCGGATCTGCGCCAGCAGGCCGGTCAGGTGCCCGAGCTTCGCATCATCGACCGCGCCCTTGATCGCGCCGCACTCGGTGTGCCCCAGCACCACGATGAGGCTGGAGCCCGCGAGCTGCGTCGCGAATTCCAGGCTGCCCAGGATGTCGTCGTTGACGATGTTGCCCGCCACGCGCGCCGCGAAGATGTCGCCGATGCGCTGGTCGAACACCAGCTCGGGCGGCACGCGGCTGTCGATGCAGCCCACCACCGCCGCGAACGGTGCCTGCCCTTTCGCCGTCTCGCGCACCTGCTGGCGCAGATCGCAGTGAATGGTCTCCCCTGCGACAAAGCGCGCGTTGCCCTCCTGCAGCCGCTTGAGCGCCGCATCGGGCGTGACCCCGGCCTGCGTCTCGCGCGTGAACACGGCGCAGTCATTGCGCGCCAGCACGGGCGCGGCCAGCAGGCCGGTGGCGAGAGCGGTGAGGGCCTGCAGGCCCTGGCGACGGTTGAGGTGGGGCGGCATGAAGTCTCCTTGAAATGAAAGCACAGCTTTGCCGTGCGCGGCAATGAGGGCAAGCGAGCGCTTGGCAATGAATCCTCGGCACCTATCATTTCACAGATGCTGACAACACGCTTCGCCAAGGTGGCCGTGACGGCCGCCCTCGCCCTCTTCGCCGCGCTGGTGAGCTTCAACAACCTGACGGATTACGGCTCCAACTTCGCCTTCGTGCGCCACGTGCTGGCCATGGACACGATCTTCGCGGGCAGCCGGGCACGCTGGCGCGCGATCGACACCCCCGCGCTGTGGCATGCGGCCTATGCCCTCATCATCGCCGTTGAAGCGCTCACCGCCGCGCTGCTCGCCTGGGGCGCGATCGCCATGTGGCGTGCGCGGCGCGCCAGCGCGCAGGCGTTTGCCCGCGCCAGGCAGTGGGCCATGGCCGGCGCTCTCACGGGTTTCCTGCTCTGGTTCGCGGGCTTCACGGTGGTGGGTGGCGAGTGGTTCCTGATGTGGCAGTCACGCGAATGGAACGGCCAGACGGCGGCCTTTCGCCTGCACATCACGCTGCTGGTTCTGATGGTTTTTCTCAACCAGCCGGACGCCGAACTACCCGATTGACACCGCAACTGCACGCCTGGTCAAAGCCGTTCACAATGCAGCAATCACTTCAGTAACCGCTTATGGAAGATGTTCAAAACCCGTGCTCTCCCTGATGGTCTGATGCACGCGCAACTGCAACAATCGACCCATGAAGCAGCAAGACCTTGGACTCAGCCTGTGCACCCGGCGCACGCGCAAAGCGATGTTCC